>CEVL01183474.1_pt1 | contig 11141 bp, 12 predicted proteins | sample 427051 | NCBI WGS metagenome assembly CEVL01 (sample SAMEA2623673, study PRJEB7988) | marine metagenome | biome: marine biome (ENVO:00000447); feature: surface water layer (ENVO:00002042); material: "saline water (ENVO:00002010), including plankton (ENVO:xxxxxxxx)" | depth 5 m
TAAGTTACCATTTGGCTATTAGGATTAAACCTTGGGGTTAAAACTAGTTCATTTCCTAATGTCAAATATTTTGTGTTTGCACCGTCTTGATCCATAATAGCTAATTTTTTTACCCTTTGGTTTTTAGGACCAGTTTCTGATACATAAATTATTCTTGTATCAAAATAGCCATCCTCCCCTGTTAATCTCTCGTAAATTTTATCTGAAATTATGTGCGCTACTCTTCTCCAATTAGTTGGGGTTGTAGTAAAAGCTAAAGCTATCATTTCTTTTGAAGCGGTTAAATCCCATAGTCTAAACTCTACCTTAAGCTTATTATCGGAAATTTTTAGTTTCCCAGTAACTAAAGCTTGTGCTTTAATAAGTCTCCAATCTTCAAATCGTGGTTTTAAATGTGCTATGTCTGGCTTTTGCACAAAAGCCTCTTTTTTTAAAGGGTTAAATAGGCCTGTTGATTTAAAATTTTTCTCAATTATTTTTGATATATCTGAGCCTAAATTTTTAATATTTAGATTTTCTATTTTTTCGGTAGAAGCATCAACATGTAGAGGGGAAACAGCTATTGGTAAAGGATCTAAATTACCTCGAGTTATATCAACTTTAATTAAAGCATTAGCTTCTAATGAAAAAAAAAATATTAAAATTATTTTAAAAAATATTTTCTTCATTTAACCTCTTAACATTTCAGTTGGATCAAAATTTAATTGAATATTCTTCCACTTTTCATAACCAGTAGGTGGAACCTTTAATGGCTGGCAAAGCCTAACAGCTCTTAAAGCGCTTTCGGCAAGTATTTTATAAAATTTCTGTCCAGGCATATTCATTCTTTGATGATCTAATATCTCTGATTTTAAAATTGTTCCATCTTTTTTTAATTCGAGTTTAAGTCTAACCAGTAAGTTTTCATCGTAAGGTAAACCAAGTGGAACACTCCAACATCCAAATATTTGTGCTCTCAAAGCGTCTTCTTCTGATAAACTTAAACCAGTAGCAAATGAATTTTTAACGCTACTTTGTGTCAATTTGTTGTTTTTTTCCAATACTTTTTTTGATTGTTCTTCCTTAGCTTTATCTATTAATGCTGCAATCTCATTTGTATTTATTAATTCTTCTTTTTCAAATTCTGAGGACTGTCTAATTTGAGGTTTGATTTCTTCTGGATTTTGTTTTTTTTCAACTAATTTTTTTTTTTCTTTCTTGTCATTAGGCAGTGGTATGCGGTCAGGTTTTTCTTTTGCCTTTGCTGAAGGTGGCGCTTGTTCTGAAACAACTCTTTTTTCTTCTTCTTTAACCTTATCTAAAATTTTTCTCGCTTTAGGTGCAAATGGTATATTAGTCTTATCTGTAATTTGAATAAGCTCAACAGATACTATTGGAGGCAGAGATATTGGTTCTCTTGTCATAAAAGGTAATGATAAGGCCGTAATAATTACAATTAAAGTGTGAAATGCTATTGAGTAAAGTAAACTCCTTGTCATAATGCATCAATTTTTGTAGGGCTCGGATATTAAAGCTACTTTAGAAAAACCAGCTCCAGAAAGTGTACCCATTACTTCTAAAACTCTTCCATAATTTATTGTTTTGTCTCCCCTAACATAAATTCTGGTATCTGTTCTATTCTTTGCTATTGCTAAAAGTTTTGGAATAATTTTATTATAGTTTACTTTATGTTCCTGAATAAATACTTCTCCCTTTGAGTTAATTGTTATTGTTAAGGGTTCTTGATCATCAGGCAGAGAATCAGCTGCTGACTCTGGTAAATCAACTTGTACACCCACTGTTAACAATGGAGCAGTTACCATAAAAATAATTAATAATACAAGCATTACATCTACAAATGGAGTTACATTGATTTCACTCATTGGTTCATTTTTTGAGCGTTTTAAATTAAATCCCATTAAAATTAAATTATAGAAAGAAATCTTTTACAAAAATTATCAATTCTTGAAATATATCTTTTCATATCACTATTAAATTTATTATAAGCAATCACCGCTGGTATCGCTGCTAGCAAACCTAAAGCTGTTGCGAACAAAGCTTCTGCTATACCTGGAGCTACAATGGCTAAGCTTGTGTTCCTAGAGATTGCTATTGATTGAAATGAATTCATTATTCCCCAAACCGTTCCAAATAGTCCAATGAATGGTGCTGTTGCACCCACCGTAGCTAAAAACGTAAAGTTTTTTTCAATTAACTTTATTTGATTGTCAGTGCTAATTTCTAAAACTCTTTCTACCCTTGCAGCTTGCACTGCTGAAGATTTTGATCTAGTTTTTCTTAATTCTGTCATAGCTGATCTAAAAATCAATATTGCAGGATCGGCACTTTTTACAGGAAGATTATTTTCAAAGCTTTCGGCGGACTTGGCTTTCCAAAATTTATTTTCAAAATCTATGATTGATAAATTTATTCTTTTAAATAATCTATATTTATCAAAAATTAATGCCCACGAATATACTGAAGCTGCAATTAAAATTATAATTACTGATTTAACTACAATATCTGCCCTTACGAATAAACTCCAAAGTGAAAAATCAGTAGCTCCGCCAAGACCGACTATTTGAGATGCTATTTCCTGTTCCATAATAATTCAATACTTTTAGAATGTGTCATGAATTAGACACCAACAGTATTTAAGAAGTTTACTTTGGGTCTATTTTAAAGCCCGTTTCGTTAAAGAATTTTGCTATCAAAATAGCATCAGATTTATTTACATCTTTTTTTTTTGATAAAAGATTGCTTAAAGAAGGGTACATTTCTATTACTTTGGTTCTACTCGCATCTTTTGAAGATCTAATTAGATCGAAATGTTTTTTCCATTTAGATGGCCTTACAAAATAAATCGGTATTTTTAGAGCTGCACATATTCCTTTTATGACACCAAAGGTTTGACCAAAATTAAACATACTTGTTACACCTTGGCCTGGCATTGCATTAACTTGCTCAACGACTACAACAGTATTTTCGATATTTAGTATGTGTTTTTTTAAATAGTCAGAAAGATAAGCGCCATTCAATTGTTTTTTATTTTTTTTACCATCAGACATAACAGGCAGATCAACTATATCTATTACTTTTTCGTTATCTAATATTGCTAAAGCCCCTTGTATCCCAGGATCTATGCCTATTATTCTCATAATTTAATTATTATAAAAGTTACAATTGGTAAAAATTTTTTGTACATCATCAATTTCATCCAAATTTTCAATCATTTCTCTAACTGTTTTTTTTTGACTCTCAGAGAGATTTATCACAGTTTTAGGTCTCCACTCTATACCAGAGTAAAGAATATTTTTTACTTTTGTTTCAATTTTACTTTTCACCTTATAAAAATCTTTCATATCAGTGATGATTTCATGATAGTCATCATAATTTTTACAATCATTTGCACCTAATAGCAAAGATAGCTCTATAACATCATTATCTTCCATCGAATTTTTATCAAAATGTATGACTCCACAATTATAAAATAGGTGTGATGTTGAGCCATTCTCGCCTAACCTGCCGCCATTTTTCTGGAGTAATGTCCTAATTTTTGATGCTGACCTATTTTTATTGTCAGTTAGCGTTTCGATTATTAATGCAACATTAAAAGCGCCATAGCCTTCATATCTTAGATTTTCATAATTTTCGCCAGATAAATTTTCTGACTTTTTAATTGCTCTAAGAATATTCTCCTTGGGCATATTTGATTGTTTTGCTGCTTGTATAGCTGATCTCAGTCTAGGGTTTGAATCAGGTTCATGTGCTCCAAGCTTTGCTGCAACAGTTATTTCACGAGATAGTTTTGAGAAAAGTTTTGATCTCTCTTTATCTTGTCTACCTTTTTTATGTTTAATTCCTGCCCAATGAGAATGTCCTGCCATCTTTAACGAGATTTGAGATCTCCACCTAAAATAATTTGTTTGATATTCTTTGCAAGTCCAGTTTTGGTATCAGCCTCTATGATTACTCCACAAATCGTAGCTTCACCCTCTGCTGGGAAATGTTGTAAAGCGTTTGAATTTTTTAAAAATTTTTTAATTGAATTCGCCTTGTTCATTCCAATTACAGAATTGTAGTCTCCACACATTCCAAGATCAGTTTGATAGGCTGTGCCATTTTCTAAAATTTTTGTGTCAGATGTAGGCACATGAGTATGAGTTCCGACTAATCCAGTTATTTTACCATCTAAAAAATGTCCTAAAGCCATTTTTTCACTAGTAATTTCACCATGAATATCCACAAAAATAAAATCAGCATCAGTTTTTAATTTGATCCTATTTATAACGTTCTTAGCAGACTCAAAAACGTCCCTACTTTTTTTCATAAATACATTTCCTATAAGATTTATTACTGCAATTTTTTTTTTTTCTTTTGAATGAAATATGTGAAATCCTTTACCAGGTAAACCTTCAATAAAGTTTTCCGGTCTTATTAATTGAACCTCCTTTTCAATTGTTTCGATAATCTCTTTATGATCCCACACATGATTTCCTGTAGTTACTACATCTGCGCCAGCATAGATAAGATCATTGAAATTTTCTTTTGTTAAACCTTTACCGTTATCAGCAGCATTCTCGCCATTTATAATTGTGAAGTTAATTTTATAAGTAGTAATAATATTTTTAAGCTTTGACTTTATAGCATTCATTCCTGATTTGCCGCAAACGTCTCCTAATAGTAAAAAATTCATTATAAAAATCCCTTTTCTGTATAAATTTTGTTTAGCCTTATATCATATTTGTCAGTTGGAATTTTTTTATATTTTTGAAATGAAAAACCTATGCCTATTGTCTCAATATTTTTATTTTTTTTTAGGTATTTTCCAAGATATCTATCATAAAAACCCTTGCCATAACCTAATCTAAAACCCCTTTGGTCAAATGCTAAGCATGGAACTAAAACTACATCTGGCACAATATTTTTATTTCGATTAATGGGTTCAAGTATTCCGTATGCATTCACTTTTAAAATATCTCCTTTTTTCCATTGAAAAAATTTCATACCAAAGTTATTTACTATGACAGGTAATAAGGTTTTAAAATTTTTTAAATTTTTATCGCTTAAAATTTTTATTATATTGAACTCGAAGCTTGATGGATAGTATAAAGAAATGACACTTCCTTTTTTTTTATTATTTAGATATTTTACTAGATATTGTAATGAATTAAACGATACGTTAAAGTATTTTTTTTTTCTTAAAACTAAAAATTTATTTCTTAAATAATGCTTTTTGTACATTTACTGAATATTTGATGATTCAGTATTATTAATAATTTTTTCAAGGGACTCTGATGTTTTATCAAGCATATCCTCATACATAGAATTTGTTTCTTCAATTTTTTTCTTAAAGTTATCTATTTCAGTATTTAATTTCTTAATTTCCAAATCTTTTGTGTCTTTGTATTTAATTGCCAAAGATTTTAATTCTTTAAATTTTGAAGTAAGATCTTCGAGTTTTGTTTTTTGCTCCCCAACTCTAGTTCTTAAATCGAAATGCTCGTCAATCAACTTTATTGTTGTTATCAATAAAAGTTTATTTTCCCCAATATTGCCCAATTTTGATTTTAAATCGGAGTATTTATTATCCAAAAAAATAGTGAGCTTTTTTAAAGATTCTTCTTGGCCGTCATCGCATGAAAGCAAGTAATCTTTTCCATTAAATTTGATATTTACATTTGCCATTTATCTATTTCCTCAACTAAGCTTTGGGTTTCTTGATTTAATTCATTAATATCTTGATTAAACTTTTTTTCAAATTCCGTTTTAATATTTAATTCATTTTTTAATTTTTTTAATTTTTTACTTAAATATTCATGTTCACGTTTTAATTCCATGTTTTTCTTTTCTAAATCAATTTTCTCTGATGCTATCTGGTCCCTTTCTTTAATAATTTTTTCATTTTTTGCCCCACTATGTGAATAACTAAGATTTAAATTATTAAGTTTTTTAATAAGGTTGTTTAAATTTTTTTCTTTTTCTTCAAACTTATTCATCGAAAAATTATATCATATTATTGATATACTTACTTTAAGTATATATATGTTAACTAATAGTGAATATAAAACTTAGCAGATTATCAAATGCAATAAGATTTTTGTCGATTGATGCCGTGCAAAAGGCAAATTCTGGTCATCCTGGTATGCCAATGGGAATGGCGGACGTTGCAACTATATTGTTTAAATACCACCTGAGGTTTAACCCAAAAAATCCATCATGGATTAACAGGGATAGATTTGTTTTATCTGCTGGTCACGGTTCAATGCTATTATATTCACTGCTTTATCTGACGGGGTATGAAAGTATTAAACTTGAAGACATAAAAAATTTTAGACAATTAGATTCTATCTGCGCTGGTCATCCAGAGTATGTGATTAACTCTGGAATTGAGACAACCACAGGTCCTTTAGGTCAAGGTTTGGGCAATTCTGTTGGTCTGGCTCTAGCCGAGGAGATTTACAAAAAAAAATTCGGGTCAAAAATCATAAACCATAAAACCTATGTGTTTGCTAGCGATGGAGATTTAATGGAGGGAATAAGTCATGAGTGTATGAGTTTAGCGGGACATTTGAAATTGAAAAACTTAATTGTATTTTTTGATAATAATAAAATTTCTATTGATGGTTCTACTAATCTAAGTGTATCTGATAATTATAAAAAAAGATTTGAGTCATACGGTTGGAATTTTATCGAAATTAATGGTCACAATGAAAAACAGATTAATTTAGCTATCAAAAAATCTCAAAAATCAAAAAAACCCACAATAATATCTTGTAAAACCATAATAGGATTTGGCTCGCCTAATAAAGCTGGCAAATCTTCTTCACATGGTTCTCCGTTAGGAGAAGACGAAATAAAACTTGTTAGAAAAAAATTAAATTGGATGCATGAACCTTTTATGATTCCAAAAGAAATACTTCAAGAGTGGAATGAAATAGGTGCCAAGGGAGAAAAGTTTGAAAATGAATGGTTAAAACAATTGAATAGTTTAAATCAAGAAAGCAAAGAAAAGTTTAACAAAATGAATAATAAAATTTATAAAGAAGATTTACAAAAATTTATAATTCAACAAAAAGAAAAATATTATAAAGAAAAACCAGAAATGGCTACTCGTCAATGTTCGATGAAAGTTATAGAAGGTATTAAAAATTTTTTTCCAAACTTGATCGGAGGTTCTGCCGATCTAAGTGGATCAAATAATACAAAAACTTCAAAATCAGTTGTAATTAATTCAAAAAATTTTTCAGGGAACTATATTCATTATGGAGTAAGAGAACATGGAATGGCTTCTATTATGAATGGATTATCTTTATATCATAATCTAATACCTTATGGAGGTACATTCTTAATATTTTCGGACTATTGTAAACCTGCTATCAGATTATCAGCTTTGATGGGTTTAAAGGTTATTTATATTTTTTCTCACGACACAATTGGCTTAGGTGAAGATGGGCCTACACATCAACCAATAGAACAATTAACCGGATTAAGAGCTATTCCTAATTTAAAAGTTTTTAGACCTGCTGATATTAATGAAACTTTGGAGTGTTGGGAAAATGCTCTAAATAATGATTCTGGTCCAAGTGCAATTATACTTTCTAGACAAAAATTAAAATATATTAGTTCTCTACCAACAGATAAAAACAAATGTTCTCTTGGTGCTTATGAATTAAATATATCATCTCACGATAATCTTGTTACTATTTTGGCCTCTGGATCTGAGGTAGAAATTGCTCTTGCAGTTCAGTCTGAATTGAAAAATTTAAATATTGAGTCAAAAGTTGTCTCAGTACCTTGTCAAGAACTTTTTGATATACAATCTGAGGAATATAAAAATAAAATTTTAGAACCAAATAATCTTATAGTTTCGATTGAGGCTGGAAGCACAAGCTGTTGGTATAAGTATACGGGCAAAAATGGTAAGGCCATTGGTATTAATACCTTCGGTAAAAGTGCACCTTATAAATTAATATTTGAAAAATTTAATTTAACATCAAATAGTATAGTTTCTTTGATACAAGATCACCTTAGAAGATAATATTTTTAAAATGAAAAATATTCGATTTTATAATGACGGTATTAATGTCGAGAATAAAAGAATAATTCTTAGACTGGATTTAAATGTTCCTGTTAAAAATGGTTTTATTAACGACACTACTCGAATTGATTTATGTCTACCCTTTATTAAGAATTTAACTGATAAAAAAACGAAATTAATAATTATATCACACCTTGGGAGGCCTAAGAACGAACATGACAAGTCTTTATCTCTAAGACCTATATATGAATACTTAAAAAAAAAGGTTAATACCAAAATTATTTTTTTTTCTGATAAACTTAATAATGAGTCTTCAAATAAATTATTAAATCAAAAACCAGGAGAAATTTATATATTTGAAAACATTAGATTTCAAAAAGGTGAGATGAATAATGAGACTGAATTTTCAAAAAATTTAGCATCGTTATGCGAAATTTATATAAACGATGCTTTTTCCTGTTCCCACAGAAAACAATCTTCTGTCCATAAAATTACTTCGTTTGTTAAAGATTGTTACGCTGGACCCTTATTTAAAAAGGAAATGAAAGCAATAGAGATGGTGATTCAAAGTAAAAAAAAACCAGTTACGTGTGTAATAGGTGGTTCAAAAGTTTCAACTAAGATTGGTGTAATCTCGAACCTAATTAAAAAAGTAGATAATTTAGTGATAGTTGGTGCGATGGCTAATAATTTTTTATTATACAAAGGTTGTAAAGTTGGTAAGTCCTTGATCGAGGAAAACAGCAAATCTACAATAAAAAAACTGTATGATTTAGCTAATGAAAATAATTGCGAGATTATAATACCTTTGGATTGTACTGTTTCTGAAAGTACGAGTGGAAAGCCTTTTCAGATTGAACTTGATCAGATTAAAGAGAATCAAATTATTTTAGATATAGGTCCAAAAAGCATTAATTATATATCGAAAAAAATAAATGAATCTAATACCGTTTTATGGAATGGTCCAGCAGGATATTTTGAGAACAAAAATTTTGCCACTGGAACCATTGCATTAGCTCAGTCAATATCCGAAAATACATCAAAGAAAAATTTATTATCAATTGTAGGTGGTGGTGATACAGTTTCTGCAATCAAAACTTATACTTCAAATTTAAAATTTACACACTTATCAACAGCTGGGGGAGCTTTTTTAGAGTTTCTTGAGGGAAAAAACTTGCCTGGAATAGAAGTTTTAAAATAAACGTATATTTATGTCATTGGAAGAAATAGCTAAAAAAATGTGTGCAAAAGGAAGAGGTATACTTGCAGCTGATGAAAGCACTGGAACAATGGAAAAAAGATTAAAAAGTGTTGGAATAGAGTCTACAGAAAAAACTAGATTAAATTTTAGAGAAACATTGTTCCAATCAAAAGCGATGAAAGAATTTATAGGTGGTGTAATCTTATTTGATGAAACCTTAAGACAAAAAAGTAGTAACGGTATTTCTATTCCAGATTTAATTTCTAAAAATAACTCCATTCCAGGCATTAAAGTAGATAAAGGCGCAAAGTTATTGGCGGGATCAAATGAAGAAAAGATAACAGAAGGTCTAGATGGACTAAGAGAAAGATTGATGGAATATAATAAATTAGGAGCAAAATTTACTAAATGGAGAGCTGTTTATTCAATAGGTAAAAATCATCCATCGACACAATGCATAAAATCTAATGCTCATGCTTTAGCTAGATATGCTGCATTAGTTCAAGAAGCTGACATGGTTCCAATCGTAGAACCAGAGGTTCTAATGGACGGTGATCATGACATTAATACATGCTACAAAGTAACAACCAATGTTTTAAATGAATGCTATAATGAACTTGAATTACATAAAGTTGACCTAAAAGGCACTGTTCTAAAACCAAATATGATTTTACCTGGATCAGAGTGTAAAAAAAAATCAAATAAAGAAGAGATAGCAAAAATGACACTTGAATGTTTGAAAAAAAATGTACCTAGTATGGTACCCGGAATAGCATTTCTATCTGGCGGTCAAACTGAAATAGAGGCTAGTAGAAATTTAAATCAAATTAACTTAATTAATGATACTAATTTTTTAATAACTTTTTCTTATGGAAGGGCCTTGCAACAAAGTGCTTTAAAAACTTGGTCTAAAGATACTAAAAACGTCAGCAAGGTACAAGAAGTCTTCAATCACAGAGCTAAAATGAATGGCTTATCCTCCAAAGGCGCTTGGAGTGAAAATTTGGAAAAAGAAATAGCGGCCTAAATTGGCAAGATTTGTTTACCTTATTTCACCAAAAAGAATTGATAATAAGTTTTATATTGAGTTATCTAAGGTCTTGAAATCAAAAAAGGTAAAGTATTTTCAGCTTAGATTAAAGGGACAAAAAGATAAACATGTTCTTAATATTCTAAAAAAAGTTAAAAAGATTACAAAAAAATACCGTGTAAAATTAATTCTAAATGATAACCCGTATTTAGCTTTAAAATCGAATGTTGATGGCTGCCACATAGGACAACTAGATACAAATGTTAGCATTGCTAGAAAAATTTTAAAAAAAAAAATTCTTGGTGTTACTTGCCATAGTTCATTAAATTTAATTAGAAAAGCGGAGAATTTTAATGCTGACTATATAGGTGTTGGATCATTTTTTAAATCTAAATTAAAACCAAAAGCCAAAAAAGCAAAAATTGTTGATCTTAAGAAAATAAGAGATAAAACAAAGCTTCCAATAGTCGCCATAGGTGGTGTTAACCAAAAAAATTATAAAAAACTTTTAAATTCGGGTGCAAATTATATTGCAATATCTAGTTTTATTTGGAATAACCCAATATTAAATCCGTCAGACGCAATAAAGAGAATAAAGTGATGAAAATAACAGCAATTGAAATAAAACCAGGTATGGTTATAGAGCATAAGAACGACTATTGGACTGTTTTAAAAACACAGCATGTGAAACCTGGGAAAGGTGGAGCTTTTAACCAAGTTGAATTAAAAAGTGTTATCAGAGGAACAAAATTAAACGAGAGGTTTAGGTCAAGTGAGACAGTTGAAAAACCTGATGTTGATGAAAAAAAATTCAATTATATATATTCTGATGATGAAAATTGTTTCTTCATGGACAATAAAAGTTTTGAACAAATTTCACTACCAAATAG
>CEVL01060468.1_pt1 | contig 11125 bp, 7 predicted proteins | sample 427051 | NCBI WGS metagenome assembly CEVL01 (sample SAMEA2623673, study PRJEB7988) | marine metagenome | biome: marine biome (ENVO:00000447); feature: surface water layer (ENVO:00002042); material: "saline water (ENVO:00002010), including plankton (ENVO:xxxxxxxx)" | depth 5 m
TGTGTGGACCCAAAAAGGTGCGTCATTAGACCAGGGACTAGCCAATCCAAGTGCTTCGGCTATTTCATATACCGGGAATGTTGTTGCGCTTGGATATATAAGCTCGGGGTATAAAGTATACGAATGGAGTGGAAGTGCTTGGAGTCAACGAGGACCCGATTTTACGGCTTCAACGGGCTTTAACAATTCTTTTGGAGGGTATCAAGATTCAGTAGCTCTTTCATATGACGGTAATACACTCGCTTTGGGACATGATTACAATTCGAGTACAGAAGATAAAGGTGTCGTAAAGGTTTACACATGGAATGGTTCAGCTTGGTCGCAGAAGGGGCAAGATATATTAGGAGATCGTTCGGGTACGTATGATTCATTCATGAATACGTTTACATCCGATGGTGACCGCCTTCGTATATGCGATTTATCCGACGATGGTGATACGTTATTAGTAGCCACACCGAACTACAGGGGAACTTCGGGTACGATAAATGCTTTGGGTTTCGTGAGAGTATACAAGTGGGATGGGTCTACGTGGGTTAAATCTGGTCCCGATCTGTTACCGGATATTCAACAAGCATATGAATCATTTGGTAGCTCCGCTAGAATAAGTGGAGACGCTAAAACGGTGGTCGTAGGATCTTCCGGGTCATCTGCTGGTGGTGGAGATGCGGGTACATCGGGTGATAAGAGTGGTGCAACCTTTACATACGCCCTTTCAAAGACAGGTGGTTTAACCTCTTGGAATGGGCCGTCGAAAATGGTAATAGGTAGTGCATCCGGTGGTCGTAGTATTACTGGTGCGTACATGGGAATGATAGGTTTCGAAACATTTAAACCAGAAGCGGCGCAACCTTTTTGGAACGACCCTTTCGATAACGTCGACAATATATGCGATCATCCCACATCTGTGGATTTTGTTAATTACGGAGCACCATCACAAAAACTCGTCGTCGGAGGAGATACAATCATCGATAAAGATTTACGAGTCTCGTCGCTTCCACACGACCCAGATGCCCCTCTATTATACGTGGGTCACGAAAAACAACGGATTGGTATAGGTACACAATATCCGTTTGCGGGTACTGGTAGCGGTCCCGCATTAGGTATTAACGGTACCGTCATTATTAAGAGAGATAGACCACCAGATACGGGGAGTGGTCAGCAATCCTGGTCTAACACACCTAATCAATTATGGCTCAGGTCGGGTGAAGGAGGCTCTTCTGTTCAAAAACAGGAGATCAAAATTGGTAATGCCAATTGGACGATGTACATAGATAATGAATCAAATAGTTGGAATCCGTTGAGATTTATGCAATCGATGGAAACGCTCACTCTTCAGTCATTTGTACCGGGTGTGGGACACACGCCCCGTGCAGGAATTAATCAACCTAACCCCGGTTATACCTTAGATGTGAATGGTGATATCAATTTTACGGGACAAATACGTAAAAATGGCGTGGTTCAGTCATTCGGAAGTGGTTCCGGTACCACCCCTTGGTCAACGAGTGGTACATCCGTTTATTACAACAGTGGTTTCGTGGGCGTGGGCACGAGCAACCCTGGCTATACATTTGATGTGAACGGGAATATTCATTTCACGGGTGATATTTACAAGAATGGAGTACTTTTCGTAGGTCCTACGGGTCCTACGGGTCCTACGGGTCCACCAGGTTCTTCAATTACAGGTCCTACAGGTCCTGCGGGACCTCAAGGTCCTCCCGGACCAGCATCGACAGTTCCTGGTCCTACGGGTTCTACGGGCCCCGCGGGGGCTCCGGGTGCTAGTGGAGCGGATGGTCCTCCGGGTCCTCCGGGACCGGCAGGGTCTACGGGTCCCCCTGGACCAGCTTCTACGGTAGCGGGCCCCCCAGGTCCAGATGGTGCACAGGGTCCGGCCGGTCCTACCGGACCAGCTTCCACGGTAGCGGGTCCTCCGGGTCCTCCGGGTCCTACAGGTTCTACGGGCGCAGATGGTGCAGATGGTGCACAAGGGCCCCCAGGTCCAGCCGGCCCTCCCGGACCAGCTTCCACAGTAGCAGGTCCTCCGGGTCCTACAGGTGCAACTGGCGCACAAGGCCCCCCGGGTACCATCGGTCCACCGGGGGTTGGTAGCTCGGTTTGGATCGAAACAACAGATGCGAATGGTAATCGTACCGGATATTATACGACAAGTAACGTGGGTGTCGGTACAACTTCCGTACTCGCGACTTTATCCGTGGGATCTAACGTGGCTGTTAATGATGTTATAAGCGATAAATTGACTGTAACAGGCAATGTATACGTAGCTCGCGCACTACGAGCCATCGATTTACTCGAATCATATGAAGTAAGAGCGAACTTTTTCACCGTGAAAAATATCGATATCAGGGCTGAAAGACCTCGTAAAGCTGCAAACATATAAAACACTCTTAAAGGTAAAATTTACAATTTTATTATCTTACATCATATTAGTTACCCATGTCAGGGTTTACCACTGTAAGTCCAAGTGACCTTCCGCGACCATATGCACAACAGTCCGGAAGTGGGAGTGTATACGATGTGGACTCATCTAATCCAGATGAGTATACCTGGGGTGATCAACATTATCGAGGTGTTTATGGCCGAGATAATCATTCACAATTTGGTATGTCGGTAGATATGGATTTTGAGGGACACCGCCTTGTAGGTGGTGGACCTGGTTATGATAGCAATCGAGGATACGTGCAGATGTATGATTGGAATGATCAGACAGAACAGTGGGATTCTATAAATATAGTAGATGGCCCGGAACCTGGAGGATGTTTTGGTGAAGCAGTTTCTATGGATTATGATGGTAAACGTATTATTGTAGGCGCACCTTGGGTTTCGGGTGGTGGTCGTGTCTACGTATTAGATTATGGTAATAATGGTCAGTTTTCTATTACACATACTATTTCCCCTAGTCTCGCATCTTTTGGTTTTAGTGTTTCAATCGCAGGTGATAAATCCGATCGCTTTGTAGTCGGTGCACCCGATATTAATACTATTTACGTGTATCAACAGGGTTCGAATGGTCAGTTTGGATTAGATTACTCTAATGTTGGTACAGATATAATTAACGATGTTCCTAAAACTGTTAATGGTGGAACGCGAATAACTCTTTACTCAAAATTTAATGGGTACGGATATTCTGTATCCATGTCTGGTTTTGGTGAACATGTAGTAGTAGGTGCACCTGGTACAGAAATACACGAATTGTCCCCTTCCAATGATCATGGTGGTTCGGTAAATCCTGGACCGTTAACTCATCGTAGAGGATATCATGTACTTTCTTCAACCGGTCCACATTACACGGGGAATGTTGGATATAAAATCACTTCGGAATTAGGATCCACACACGGCCCCGTGGATCATCCATATTCGAGTGCTAAAATTATGGATGCGAATCAAATTGCCGCTGTCGGAGCTACGCGAACGATGCATGCAGCACCTCGTTATTCGTTTAGATATCAAGATTGGGCTGGATATTATCTCGAACGCGAATCACACGTCTATCCGAATTTTCAAATAGGTAATATCCGTGTTTTAAGATGTCCAGATGGTGGAAATTGGTCTACCGGGGTAACGCAGATCGGAAATGTAATAAAAGGTGAAAATCCGGATAGTTATAATTACTTAGACCAGTGGAATTCCATATACACTTCATTTCCAGGGTTTGGTAAATCTCTAAAAATATCCGTAGATGGAGATCGTATAGTTGTAGGAGCACCCGGATACAGGAGACTCGGCTACCCCTTACAGTTATTACATGGTCAAACGAGATACTTTAAATATGACCCCATTACGAATAGTTACACAGAACCCTTGACGGAGGGGTATGAAGTTGGTCGAGAAGATACGGGTGGACCGTGGGTCTTACTTCAGAGAAATGGTCAATCACTGGGGTATAACGTAACTATGAGTGAAGACGGTACTCGCATTTTCATAGCTGGTCGCGAATCTGATAGAGTGTGTGTTCCGTATGATTTTTCGGGTAGTACATTTTACCCTGTATCTCCGATCGTTCGTTCGGGTGGTGTGGGCTCGGGCCCGGCAGCAAGTACTTTCGGAAGTGGTGATCCTTGGCCGAGTCATATATACTCTGCTCACAACATGAATGGATATGCGAATGCCGCTAAAAGTGGTCGTATATACGCTGTATCTTTTCCGTCCTATCCAAACAACTGGTCAGGTGGAGCGGCACAGGGCTTTATCAAACTGTATAGGTTTACCTTAACGAGCGTTTTTAGAGGTAATAGTCTATTCGAAGGGTACGTGAAATGTGATACACTGACCATAGGTTCATCCGGTGGATCTGTTGATCATGCGCGTCTTAAATTCGGTGGACGAAAGGGTGAAGAAACAACGGAAGCGGCTACCACGATTGAATCTAGATGGCTGGGTACACATGATGGACTCTTTAACCCAACAAATCCTTCGGCGTATAAACATGATAACGAACTCTTGATTTCTAAATATTACAGCGATATGCATGAACCTAATGATACCGTAAAAGATTATTACGATTGGAACAAACGAGATTTTGCGGGTGATCGTATACGTCTTAGAGCACCCAAAGTCGAAATTCAATTACAGCACCCCCAAGCGGATATGCAGAGTATGAAATACAAGGAAGCTCCATGTTTTAGTATAACTGATATGAACAACCCGTTCGGTGGTGAACGAGGTGCGAGTTATATAGGAGGTGGGATACGTATAGAACCTAGACAGCTCATGACTTTACGTACAGGTACGTCACACTCAAGAATGCAAGCTGGATTTCGTTTGGTCGCGGCTACCGGCGACACGTACGCTAATCAAGCACAGAGTTTATCATCTTCTATATTGCCTGACGGCAATATGTATACATTTTCTCCCGGTAACGATGGTTGGTTACGTTTATTATGTCCGCCACAATCTGTGGCGGCAACTGCTGGTCAGGTTTCGAGTACGAGTAAATTGTATGAGATAGAAAACGATCCTAGAGGAACGAATTATCAAACTATGGAATCTTATTACGCTTCAATAGCTGTGGGTGATATTTATGTCGCTGGAACATTACAGGGACCTGGTGCATCCGCGTCCGGATATGGGGGTCCCCCGGGTCCTACGGGTGCAACCGGTGCACAAGGTGCACAGGGTCCTCCAGGTCCTGCGGGTGGTCCTACGGGCCCTGCCGGCCCACCGGGTCCTCCGGGTATTAATGGTCTACCAGGTACGAATGGCGCTCCGGGTACGCCTGGTGGTCCCCCAGGTCCCACGGGGGCTCCGGGTCCCACGGGGTCTCCGGGTCCCGCGGGTGGTCCTCCGGGTCCTCCGGGTACACAAGGTCCTCCGGGGGCTCCGGGTCCCGCGGGTGGTCCTCCAGGTGCACAAGGTCCTCCGGGTGTTGCGGGTACTCCAGGGACTCCGGGTGGTCCTCCGGGTCCTGCGGGTGTTACAGGACCCCCTGGACCCACTGGTCCAGCGGGTACGCCTGGTGGTCCTCCAGGTCCTCCGGGTCCTCCAGGTCCGGTAGGTGGTCCAGGTGATTATGGTCCTCCGGGTAGCGTGGGTGCTACAGGTCCTCAGGGTCCTCCAGGTCCAGCTGGCGGTCCTCCGGGTCCTCCAGGTCCTCCGGGTCCGGGTGGTACGGGTCCTCCGGGTCCTCCGGGTGCATCATATACAGGACCCCCTGGTCCACAGGGTGTAGCAGGTCCTCCGGGTCCTCCAGGTGGTCCTCCAGGTCCCCCGGGTCCTGCGGGTGGTATGGGTCCTCCGGGTCCAGCTGGTGGTCCTCCAGGTCCTCCAGGTCCACAAGGTGCACCTGGTACGGATGGTATAGATGGTTCCCCAGGTCCCGCTGGAGGTCCTCCGGGCCCCCCGGGTATACAGGGTCCTACAGGGGCTCCAGGTCCCTCCGGTGGTCCTCCAGGTCCTCCGGGAGCTCCGGGTCCTACGGGTGCCGCGGGAGCTCCGGGTGGTCCTCCAGGTCCCACAGGTGCAACTGGTCCCGCGGGCCCTCCGGGTCCAGCTGGCGGCCCTCCGGGTCCTCCGGGTACAAATGGTACAGATGGTGCACAGGGTCCTCCGGGTCCTCCGGGCGGTCCTCCAGGTCCCACAGGTGCAACTGGTCCCGCGGGCCCTCCGGGTCCTCCTGGCGGTCCTCCAGGTCCCACAGGTTCACAAGGTCCTCCGGGTCCTCCGGGTACATCAAGTGTATGGAGTCTGAGTGGCTCAAATGCTTACTATACGAACGGGAATGTGGGCATTGGACTCCTGCCGGCTCATAAATTACACGTAGAGGGTAACATTTATGCGACGGGGAATGTCACGGCATATTCTGATAAACGTAGTAAAACGAATTTACAAATCATAAAAGAATCCTTAGAAAAATTGAAACATATTAACGGGTACATATACGAAAAGGATGGTAGTTGGTATACCGGTCTCGTTGCACAAGAAGTTTTACCCGTTTTACCCGAAGCTGTCGTCGGTAACGAAGAAGATGGATACGGTTTAGCATACGGTAACATGGTAGGCATTCTCATCGAGGCGATAAAAGAGTTATCCGAAAAGGTTGAAAACCTCGAAGAAAAACTATACTCATAATGTATATGGCCTTCAGTAGTACGGGACCTCTCGATTTACAAACAATAGGTCAAGCTGCTGGTGATACTGCACCGCATAGTCTGAGTGAGTACTATAACATATCATTTACAGATGGTACTAGTTCACCTTCGGCGGGTACGATAAGTATCAGTGACTTTTTAGGTAAAACGATAGGTTCAGGTGGAACCTGGTCCCAACAGCAAAAGTTCGTATCTCCGGACGCGTCCTATGCAGACCTGTTTGGATACAGCGTCTCCATATCCGGTGACTATGCCATGGTAGGAGCTGCTCGTGAATCCCCCGGTTTCCCAATTCCCGGTGGTATGCAGTACCATACGTACGCCGGTGCTGTGTACGTATACAAAAGAACGGGAACATCATGGGCATATCAACAACGACTTACGGCTTCCGATGTGCAACCCTATGATAATTTCGGCCACAGCGTTTCTATTGATGGAGATTATGCTATTGTGGGTGCTCCCTATGAAGACCCTAACGGAATCGGTGGCGGCGGGTCTGCGTATATATACGTGAGGAGTGGAACAACATGGTACGAACAAGCAAAACTGTATCGTACTGCACAGAGCACAACAAATGCATTCTTCGGATGGTCCGTAGACATTTCCGGTGATACTGTTATTATAGGAGCTTATCGGGCAAATTCACAACCGAACCCATGGACATTTATATCCGGTGCGGGGACTGCGTATATATACGTGAGGAGTGGAGCAAGTTGGGCATTTCAAGCGAGACTAAATGCTTCAGATAGGGGGCAATACGATTTTTTCGGTTATAGTGTTTCTGTTGACGGGAATTATGCTATTGCGGGCGCTTATCTTGAAGACCCCACCATCCCATATCCGTTTGGGTCTGTGCAGACCAACGCTGGGTCTGCGTACGTATACGAAAGGTCCGGGACGACCTGGTCTCAAGTAGCAAAACTGAACGCGCCCGACGGGACGAGCGCCGATATGTTTGGGAATTCTGTTTCCGTTTCCGGTGATAATATTGTTGTAGGAGCAAGTTACAAAACTGGAGCCCCTGGCGGCACCGATTCCGGTGCTGCGTATGTATTCTATAGATATCTTCAAGGCGGCGGGGGGAATTGGCAGTATGTACAAAAACTGACCGCTTCCGACGCCGCCGCGTACGACGTATTCGGTAGGAGTGTTGCCATAGACGGTAGCCGCATCGTAGTCGGAGCTTGGAGGGAAGACCCTAACGGACTCACAGATGCGGGGTCTGCCTACGTATTTGATTTTCCTCCCGGCGGTCAGTTTTGGGTAGAAACGACAAAACTTGTCGCTTCCGACGTGGCAGGGGGCGATGATTTCGGTGTACATGTTGCCTTATCTGGTAACTCAGCTATAGTTGGTGCGAGTTTTAAGACTACACCTGGACTTTACCAAAGCAATCAGGGTGCCGCTTATGTATTTATTACTTAAAGAATCCCTACTATATGTACATATGGATCAACTCATCCAAATCATACCAGTTTTGACCGAAGAAGAGGTGGATAAGTTAAACGCATATGCGGACGATCATCTAATCCTTCGGCGTAGTCAAACGCTCGATAGTGGGATCGTCGCTGGTCGAACGAGTGAAGAATGCCCCTTGCCCGAAGATGAAGAAATTACGAAAATGGTACACGAGAAAATGAATTTAGCTCTCGATGAATATAAACGCAGAATCGTAAATATAAACGATAATTATAATAGACACCCCTTACCTGGTGGACAGGATACAAAATCGTGGAGAGAGGATATTCGGATCATTCAGTATAAACCTGGACAATCTTATGGCTACCATAGGGATACTCACATGGATAAAAAGTGTAAAGAGTATCATAGAGAAATATCGATCATCATATATCTTACCGATGACTTCGAAGGTGGCTTAACCACGTTTTTGCATACAAGTTATAAACCCAGAAAGGGGTATGCACTAATTTTTCCATCCAATTGGTGTTACATACACCGAGGAGATGTAGTTACAGAGGGCACTAAGCGTGTAGCAGTGACCTGGTATTACGTCGACTATAACAAATAAATTCCAAGCGTAACACGTGAAGAAAAATCCACGTGGTGCAGTTGGTTTACTTACCGTTTAATAGAGTCCATAGCCGCCAGTGCAAATACACCCGCTATAAAAAATAAAACTAAATAATTGCATTCTGTATTTTCATCGATTGTATTTTCGGGCTGAGCAACCTCGCGAACTTCCCCGACCTTATCGGCAACGACCTCCCGCTTTCTGGGGGGTGGAAGTTCGAACGGCTCGCCGAAATCAATCGGACTGTAGCCTATCATTTATATAGGTTTACAAATTAATTTCAACTTTCTTCTTACGAGACCCGCCACGTTTCCCCTTGGTGGAAGATGGGACCTTCACATTCTTAACCTCTTCCTCGGGAGAATCACCATTCGCCGCGATCTCATCGATGATATCTGATATATCATCATCGTCGTCGTCTGGTATTTCAGGTGTGTACTCCTGAGGCTTAGGGGGAGGAGTGATGGATGTGTTCATCGGAGGTCCCGGGGGCATCATGATACCACCCATCAAACTCGAAATATCTACCCCCGGACCACGCATCTCGTGACGCTCACCGGGAGGTGTCGCTGGTGCCTGCTGTCCATTCGCCATGGTATTTTGCACCGCGCTCATCATACTCGTCATGAGCTCGGGGTTCTGCTTCATCACGTCGTTCACGTTAGGCATGACCTGCTTGAACATGGAGTTCGTGAGGTGGAACATCATCGCGGAACCACCAAGCATCATGATAAGCTTGATCTCCGGTGCGACGTGCATCTTCGTTCGATATTTGACGTATAATTCCTCGAATACCTCATCGTAATCATCTTGGTTTTCCATCACATTCTCTGACCAACCATCTAGTTGAATGTCGAAGGGGTTGTACTTCTTATTAAGGAATTCAAGCCCGGTCACACATGCAACAAGCATACGTCGCGAAAACTTAATAGACTTATCGACTTCTATACTGTACGTAATACGCTTGACCTCCGTTCTGAGTTCGTCTACAGGAGAATACGCGTTAAGTCTCTTGTTGATGTTAAAACCACGCTTTTCGAGGCGACCGAGTTTATTTAAAAGATCGGACTTCTCCTCGTCTATCGTCTTATAACCAGGTGAGGGTTGCTCTTCTTGGGGCTCACCACCCCCGTATTCGAAGGAAGGTCCGGCTTCGTATGGTGTATCGTCAACATATTCACCGTGATCTACCGGTTCATCCATCTGCGGTGCAGGAGGAGCACTCTGTTTTGTAGGGTTTGCAAACGCATCAACATCTTCTTGAAAACTTGGTGCGGAGGGAGCATCGTGACCTCTCGGGCGCATTCTCTGGGCTACAGGTGGTACAAAAGAATTGGATCGTCCACCGAAATCGAGCTGAATCTCATCCATAATCGCCTGCTCGTTATCATCCAGTTTCATGACCGAATCTCCACCCCTGTCTAGAACAATTTCACCGTCCATTACTCTCTATATTGAAACTAATCTATTCTCTTTAACGCACTTTATAAAAAAATATCAGCACATAGTAAATGAAGCTTAATTCTACCAATCGCGAAACCCTCAAGGCGATCGCGATCGTCATCCTTATCTTACTCGTCATTGGCCTGTTTTTCGAGAACAGGCGACAGAAGAGTATGTACCAGCCCGGACCCGTCGATATTGAACCCGTTTCGGAGAAGCCTTTTGGTTCTCTCAAGAGCAGTGAGGAATGCCTCAAGACTAGCGTCTACTCCACAAGCACCGGCGGCGTCTGCGGTGACCAAAAGCTCGTCCAAGATCACGCCAACTACAAGATGATCTAAATAAATTTTTAAGTTCTAACCATTTCTACTTACATCGTCACAACGTATTTAAGTAGAAAAATTCTAAGTGTATTATAAATGGCGCTTCTCATCGCTCCATCTCAGCCCGACATCCCTGATTACAACCATGAAATTCATACGGTGGTCATCGATAACATCTTTAAATTTGACAACGTGACGAATAACACTGATAGTGATTTTGTTATGCATTTACCGACTCCTTTAGAGAATGTTGTCCAGGCTCGACTCGTAGCCGCTACATTTAGAACAAGTAGTACAGGGTCTGCTAGAGCTCAACGGGCCCTGCACATAGGTATAGAAGAGCTTCGTACACACTTTTCACAAAGAGGGCAAGCGGAAATAAATTACCCGGGTGATCCTAGTTCGGATCTTATTACCGATTCTGCTAATCATTTGAACGGTATTTTTGGAACGGTCATTGGTCCTTGTGTAGCTCAGGAACCCGTCGGAGACGCGACTCCTGTCAACACGGTTATCACCTTCAAGGATGAGTATCCGATCGTACAATGTTATCATAACCCCATTCGCAGACTCGATCGTTTAACGTTTAATATCGATAGAGAAAACGGGCAATCGGCGGAAATAGGTAATTCCGTAATGGTATTCCGTTTCACATGCCGCAAAAGGAACCTCACATAGATTTCAGGGCGTTACATACTCGTAATTTAAAAATACTTTTACTA
>CEVL01097166.1_pt1 | contig 11105 bp, 5 predicted proteins | sample 427051 | NCBI WGS metagenome assembly CEVL01 (sample SAMEA2623673, study PRJEB7988) | marine metagenome | biome: marine biome (ENVO:00000447); feature: surface water layer (ENVO:00002042); material: "saline water (ENVO:00002010), including plankton (ENVO:xxxxxxxx)" | depth 5 m
ATTAAAGCCCCACAACTAAAACAACGGATTGGAATAATCATCTAAATCACCTATACGACTTCTGTTTCTTTCTACGAGCACCACGGCCGAGTTGGTGCTTTGGTTCCTTACGACGAGGGTCGTTGACAAGAAGGCTGCGGTCGAATCTCAAATATTCTTTCTTAAGTTCCTCGTCTTCGCCTTCTGCACCGCCGTTGTAGTGTACGAGTCCACGAGCTATTGCGGTTCTAATCGCATCGGTCTGACCCATAATTCCACCACCATGGGTTAGAATGTTAATATCTGCTTTAGCCAAGCGCTTCATTGCATGTGCAATCACTAGTGGCTCCATTGCCTTGCGGCGAGATAGTGACGGTTGTAGGATTTCAATAGGCTCGCTATTTACCCTAACTCTTCCTTTTCCTGCCTTAACGGTAGCTCTTGCGACCGCTGTCTTTCGCTTTCCTGAGGTGTGTACGACCTTTTTCTTCTTGCGAGCCATCACTGCTCACCTCCATTCCAACGATGCGCAGGTGCGCCTAGGTTAGCGCTAACTTCGCCTAAACTGACAAATCGTTCTGGTAAATTCCTACGGATTTTACTGTCATCTCCTTGTTCATGACCTTCTGGAAGATCGCCGGAAAGGTGACTTGGGCATCCTATTTCAACACGTAAATTACGAAGAGCGCGACGGCCGCTACTCTTTTCTTGATAAGGTAACATACCTCTGACTGTTCTCTTCAAAATCATATCAGGCATACGAGGGAAAAATGGACCCTTTCTTGCATGATTTAATTCATACTTTGCTTGATAAGTAGCGAAAACTGAAGATGATTTTCCTGAAACCACTGCTTTCTCTGCATTGATAATTACGACTTGGTCGCTGTTACCAGATCGTGTTGATTTCAATAGAAGATTTGCTACTGTACTTGCAAGGCGACCTAATACTAGACCATCTGCATCGTACACATAGGTTGTACTTTCAGCCAAGGATAAACACCCCCGAGCCTTTTGGATTTTCGTTCATGAGGTCTGCTAGGGACAGTACTCGTCCTCCTGCAGCCTCTATTTTCTCACGTGCTCCAGCGCTAACACTGTAGGCGGCGACGTCGTGTTTTGCAGAAACTTCGCCACTACCGAGCAGCTTGCCAGGAACGAGGACTGTAGCGCCCTCTGGGCAATGGCGGCTCAAGCGGCTAAGATTCGGCTGTGCCCAATTACTGCGACTCTTTGAAAGGCGCATGGCGACATCTCGCCACAGAGCTGCACCGGTATCACGCGACTGGGCCTTCAAGTCGCCAATTAGATTGACGAGTTGGGGGTTTGTCTTGCTTACTGGGTTACTCATATGACTCACTCGATGCTTAGAAGCAACCCGCCGACCTATCGCCCTGTTATGAAGGCACCGACGCGGTAAAAGGCCGCACTAAGGCGCAGTGGCCCTTTTTGTGTTTTTTATTCAGTCGTACAAAATCTCGCCCTTAGCGTCGAGCAGTTCAACTGTCAACCCCGCACCTCTAGCCTGTACGATGATTTCGTCATGAAGCGTATCTGAAAAGTTGTCTAGTGCTTGTAGTGCAGTAATCGAGGCGACATCGGTTAATTGGTCGATTAAATGATTCAGAACACAACTTACTCCATATGCTTGCCCTGCACGGAATGCATGGTCTACCCCTCCGATTTCAGGATCTTCTGCTTTCATACGAAGCATTACCTGTTGAGAATATGCAACTAAAGCACCATACATAGACTCGATAATTTGAGCTGCTTCTAAATCGGTTAGAAGCCTCTGTGCGTTTGCTAATGCAGAACGCACTGCTAAACCATAGGTTGCATGTGCTCCAATAGTATCTGATGTCTCTTGCATCATCGCTTGGTCAATGAGTTCTTTCCAATCGCTCATGGTATACCCACATAGAGCATACACATCAACCCTGCGCTTACAAAATAGTCTCTCCAATCGAGAGATTACTTTGTTTTTGTATCTATATTTCAAATTTTGAAATTCGATTGGTCTGGATCATCACTGACGCCAGCGAGCATTACGCTACCGTCCGCGGCAACGAATTCTCCGGCTTTGGTGTGACCGCCGTACAACCCTGATTCGTGCTCAGCAGTTCTTGATATCATGCCACCATCGCCCAAGGACATAGCAAGACTTTGGGTAATCGCTCCCAGGGTTTGAGTCGCTCTATCTCGGTGAGATGGTCCAATTTCATGATCTGAATATCTTGCTTCTTCAAAGATCGCAATAAATCCATCTAATTGATCTGCAGGAACCATATGGAATGCATTACGGACAGCATTTTCGAATTCTCTTGTTGTCTCGTATACCTTCTTCATGAATCCATGGCGCCTGAAGTGCTTGACCAATTGTTTGTAACAATCAAAGATAATCGCAATGTATTCATTGGCTGCTTGCAATTGCAACATTGTATCGGTCAAAATACCTCGTAATGCTTCTACTTGGCGTCTTGCAACAACTCTTTGATAATACATTACTCCAGCAATTGCTGCTCCTAATAATACGATAATAATCGCCATTATTGTTGACGGAGTAAAGATTCCAGCGCTAGCTGCATCTTGAATGCTCTTTTCATAATGTACTTCATGAGTAATGTTGTCAGAAGATTCAGCATAGAATGTAGATCCTGGATAGTATGCTATGATTCGCCATTCTCCTAAACAGGCTTCGCCTGCACAGGTCTTACCAGCAAACTTCCAAGTGAATTCCGCTTGTCCTTGCTCGTTGGTGAATGACTCATTTCTTCCTTCAGTGACCCATTCATTGGAGTCGCTATCCCAATATTGGCGAACGAACCATATCTCTTCATTTTCAACAGCGAGGTCTAATCTATCACGAAGTAAGGATACTTCTCCAAATACATCTTCGCCTGTATCCAATCCGTTATTGTTAACATGCGACCAAGTTGTTTTGACCTGCAAATCTACTCGGCTTCTTACTAGAACAACTATATCCATATGAGATCCATTTAGAACATTTGAAGTGTCCTTATCACAACCTCCTGGTACGTTTAGGTCTGGTTCGAATGCTACTCTGAGAAGTCTAAATCCTTCTAGTTTACCACCAGTAGTCTCTACACCCTTTAGGCTAGGGTTTTGACTCGGGTCTCCACTGAACCATTCAATCATTCCATCAGATTCTCTTGTACTTATCGAAGAAACCGGACGGACGTTGTCTTGAGGATCAAGATAGATATTGAGACACTTACCTCCAACAGATTGACCATTTGATTGAGTCAATATAGCATCGATATGGAAACTTTCCTTCAGGTACAATACAGGGAAATATGTTCCATTATTTTCAGCATAGAATGTTTCAACACTAGACTTGAATGGTCCTACTTCAGACACCATTAATGTAGAGTTACTAAACACGGCAAATTCTACCTGCACCGTCTTATTTTGATAACGATAAGCATCGTTATTATTCCATGCAGAGTAGGTTACTGATACTCTTGCAACCCCCGCCATTACGTCAGATAAAGGACAGGTGATTGCGAAATTTCCATCGAAATCAGTAATTCCGTTATAGCAAGCAACCGGTCCTGCAGGGCTGTTTACCATCTCGTAATTTACGCGCATATTCCTAAAGGTCAGATTTGTATCTAGTTCATCGGTTAACTTACCAGTAACTATCATCGGTTTTGGTTCGACTTCGCCTGTGAGAGGATTGATTTGACTAGTATAAACGATTTGATCGTCGACATCTATCGAAGTCCTACCTATCAGAGAGAATCCATTTGCGTTGTATGACATTTGGATTCTGAAGTGGTCGTTTCCAGGAATATCTACACAGGGGTCCCACTTGGTTTGAAGGGTGAGATATGCTGGTTCCAATATCTCGCATCCCTCATTTGGAAGTGTTTCACGGAATCGCAAATAAACGCTAACTGGGCCAAATCCATCCGGAAGGAAACTGTCTGGGTCTTCACGTAGTAATTGTGGATTCAAAGGAGAGATATTAGCCTTCAAACAACCGATAGACTCTGAGTCGTCTAATTGGCCATTCCCATCTGTATCCCTGTCCGGTATAGAATCTCCATTTCCATCATAGAAACAAAGATGGCTGCCATCGGGTTGAGGCTCTGGTAAAGAGATCAATCCTGCATTAGGAGCTAATGTTGCAACAACTTGCCGATGTAGCATCCCTTCGAAGTCTTGACCCTCGAAAATCACGTCTACTAAACCTCCATTTGGTGTGCCCGAACCTGATAATTCCCGACCACCTGCATCCCGAACAAACGCTGTCTTGTTATCGTCTGTAACCTGAGCTGTGAAATCCCATCTATCGCCAGATTGTCTAATATTGGGTTCTGCAGAAATTACATTGATGTAAGTTCTTGATACAACCCAAACGCTTTGCGAAGCTGTATTTCCTTTCATCAATCTTGTTCCCTCATATTCAAATTGTAAAGAATAATTTCCTAATGCATCATCTGGATTGATGTCGAATGGGATACTGAAGGTTCCCATTTCATCTGTGTAATTCGTACCTGTTCGGCCATCAAAAGACCAGGTCCAAGTAATTGGAACCGTTCTAACCGGTTGTAATGAGTTATCGAGCAATCTTGCCTCAATCATGGTTGTTGAGTTACGATATAATCTAGGGACGCTAGTCATTTGGAACTGTGTAGTTCCGACTACTGAAACGTTGATGTAAGCACCAGTTGCTGCTAGATTTGTTGAATTACCTGTGTAATAATATGCATTATTGGTGAAATCTACTCTCATACCGTAGGTACCAGCCGCATATTGACTAAACCAAGTCCAATTGTATTCAAAGGTCGCATCGCCATCTTTCATCACAGGGCGTTGTGTAAAGGCTGTTTCTCCACTTCCCAAGAACTGGCCGTTGTTGTCAATATCCACTTGAAGAGCGATTGGGTCTTGGTCCCATGCCTCATTTGTTCTATTGGTTACAACTCCTCTGACTCCTAATGTTTCACCAGTATTCATCTCAGGAATAATTTCACAACGAACTGGACTGTTAGGGTCGCTAGGATCGATTTGACCACACGGAGGTAGATCACTATCTCCTCCATTGACAAAGGAGATGAACCAGTGAGTCAGGTTTTCTGAACCGTCTAAATTTTCAATTGAGATAAATCCTCTCAATCTTGTTGCTTCACCAGTCAAATTATCTAAATCACCATCCCATTGACTTGGGTATGGCTTGAGAAGCTTTGCATCATTGAAAGATACGCCGGCTTCTGCTAGTGCTTTTTCATGGAATAGTGTAGCCCAATTACCGAATGTTCCGTCACCGTTATTGATTGTTGAATCCCAATAATAAACCGGAGATAATCCACTCAAAATTACCTCTCCTTCGATATTCATACGATGCATGATTCTTACAGAGAACGAATCTGTCGAGTTGCCATATAGGTGAGGGAATGGCCATTCATCTGCCAATTCTGGCCTTACATAAGCCTTGATTTCTATATCTCCTGCAGGCAGGCTAGTATTGGTATAATCATATCTCGTTGCATTTCCAGTACCGTCATCTATTGTATCGTGCTTCTTAGTTGCATCATTCCAAACAATCTCTTCGTAAGCTCCACTAATATTGCCTATTCCGTTATCAGCGACCGAATTCCATTGAACTTGCTTCCAAGTTCCATTGGCCCCAAGATTCTGAACAAAGGTCAAAGATGCCCATCCGGTTTCATCGGTACGGTATCCGTTATTTCCAAATCCAGTAAAGTTAGATGGGTTAGAGCGATTGCCGAATTCTCCACCAACAATTTCGAATGTTATAGGTGCATTCTTGATTGGTGTATCATAGAAACCTCTGGTCCAATCCGCTGCATAATGTGCCTTGAAGTCGAGCCAGAATGGCTGCTCATCGCTACGGAAATAAGTCCAAGCAGAGTAATCTACGGTTAGATTTGCTTCACATCCGATTAGATATGATGCTGAAGTATTTCCATTAAATGCAAACATTTCAGTAACTTCTGCATAGATTCTGTAAGTGGTATTATCTCCCACTACTAGATCTTCTGGATAGAGGAATTGACCTACAGAGAAGTTACCCCAAGGGTTGGTCAGAACATCGATTGTTTCTATAGCAGTAGTATTGTTTCCAGTCCATTCAATATGAACTTGTACTGGCAATCCTGGCGCGGGCTCTATCACTGAAGTGACCGGGTTGAGCCAATCTACATGTCCGCTGAAAATCGCTGGACTTCTTGCATCGAGCCAGAGAGTATCTGGCATATTCAATGTGATATAGGTCGGTGCTTTATCGTCAGCATCTAAAATACAATCGTTATCGTGGTCCCAATCGCTTGATTGTTGTCCTGCATAACATGGGTCGGCGGTATATGTTTCTTCCAAGTGGTCCCAATCGTTATCTTCGCGTGAATCGTTATCATCGTCGTTGTCGATTGCATCTGGTCCAGTTGAAGGATCAAGAGGGTTTGCAATTCCTAATCCCTCTCCAAAGTCATCATGGTCCCATGGATTGGTAGATTCCCTATCGAAGCGCAAAGGCCACAATAAAACTTCATCGATATCATTCATACCGTCTTCGTCATCATCATCATCCATGTCATCTCGAAGTCCGTCGTTATCGTGATCGAAAGGCGCTGTTAGAGAAATAGCAGCCTCTACAAGGTTAGTGATTCCGTCTCCATCAAAATCGTTGTCAGCCCAATCCACAATTCCATCATTGTCGTGGTCGTAAGGATGCTGTTCTTCTCCGATGAAACATCCTGGTTGCTGTTCTTGAACAGAATCCAATACTCCGTTGTTATCGTCATCAGGGTCTTCTGCATCCGGGATTCCATCATTGTCATTATCAACGTCGTAGAATTTAGGAGATTTGAGTCCTTGGCTCATTATTCCCTTATCCCACACAGCTTGGAACCAGCCATCGCCATCAATATCCTGATCGTTACCGTCATCATCTAAATCATCACAGTTAGTACCTGAAAAGAAATTACCATTGTTCTGATTTGCATCGTTATCCAAGTCATCATCAGAATCTATTTCGAAAAAGTCCCAAACCCCGTCGTTATCATCATCGACATCAGTCCAATCATAAATCGCATCATAGTCTTCATCTATGTCTATTGAGTTGTTAGTAAAGTCGCCATCAACATCTCCGTCAACATCATTCTTTGCCAAGTCAGCGCCTAATTCATCAGGCCAGTCTTTGTTTGCTGCATCCGTGCCATTGTCGAAGTTCCATTGCCATAACCCAATCGTTAAGCCCATCCAAGTCAAGAAAGCATCTCTATTATCGGAAATTTGAGAATATGAAATCGCACTTTCAGTAGAGCCATCTCCGCCAAAGTCATAGTGCCAACAGCCACCTTGTGCTCCAGAAGTACAGCCCCAAAGTCCTGTTCCTCCATTACCTTGGTCGACTGCGGCATCTGGCCTGGTAGAATAAGGAGAGCCAAACTGTGCATTTGTACCGGTCAAAGGCATATGATAGGCTACAGCATATGCATACCCGCAAGTATAGCCTGAACCCAAGGAGCCTACTGTCCATCCACATTGTTCCATATCGATAGAACCTCCCATCTTTGGATCGTTTACATCTAATAAGCCATCATTACCTTCGTCTTGGTCCCACCAATCAGGCATACCATCTGCATCTTGGTCAGTATCTAATCCATTGACTAAGGAGTCACCATCTGCATCGATATCCCATTCATTACCACCGTTATATGGGGACCATCGCGCATACATGAACCAGTAAAATTCAGGAATTGTTCCTCCGGTTGGAGGGTTTGTAGTAAGGTCGAAACCGTTGTAGTTTAGAACTACTTCAGAGAACGGGTTTGTATTGAAAACAAGAGACCAATAAGCATCGGTATTGTCTTGGTAATCTTGGTTATCTGCGCTACCATCTAGCAAACCACCGTCGCCGACCGGATAATACGGATTTGCGAAAGTATCGGTTGCATCGAAATCGACTACACCGCAGTTTCCATCATCAGGGTCGTACAAATCAGTAATTCCATCGTTATCATCATCCCAATCGATATCATTAGACAAACCATCACCATCGATGTCGGAGTCTACATCATTAGGGCCGTCATCACGGTATTTACTACCATTGATGCTATGTAAATCAGCATCATTATCAAAATCGCAATCCCAGTCTATGTCTATCATATCAAGAATTCCATCGCCATCATCATCAACGTCATCCCAATTGGAGATACCATCGCCGTCCCAGTCGTTAAAAGAGGCAAATGATGCTCTTTGAGTAGTACATCTTGCATCTGGATTGGGTGGGTTAGGGTTAGAGAAAGAAGGACAGGTTGCCATCCATGCCTCTGAGTTTTGATCTAGCGGGAAACTGTCATTCTCATTTTCAATTTGGTCATTGTCGATATCATAAGCGAAATCGAGCGCGTCAAATTGGGTTTGGACTGCATCGTCTGGAGTTGGACTTCCTCCCATGTCAGGATCTAACCAATCCCATATCGCGTTATAATTTTGGTCGATTGCGCGGAATCTGTCATCGTCTAAATCTCCATCATAATCAATTTCACAATCAATACCTGCTACACCGTCTGTATCTGCTCCTGGTGTTTGATAAGGTGTGCTGTTGAGACCAGTGTAATCATTCAGGCCGTCTTCATTAGTATCAATATTCCAGCAAACATCCGGGATTCCATCATTATCGTCATCTGGATCATACATATCCAATAGATCATCGTTATCATCATCGGTATCTGCACTATCTGGAGTGTTGTCATTATCATTATCTGGATCGATGAAATTTGGTATTCCATCCCCGTCTAAGTCTCCGTCTACAATGTTGGTGAAGGCGGGCGTTCCTGCTGCGCCATCTCCATTTTCTCCGCCTTCCCAATCAAAATCATCATTCGCATCAACACGACTGCTTTCTAAAGTTACAAAATTAACTCCTGCAGAATACATACGATAATCGTTGAATTCCCAGGCTTGAGCTACAGAATACAGATTGCCACTAGAGCTCATTGCACCTGTTACTGATGCGTCATATGGGTTTTCATCTTCCCAATCTTGTACGCCATCATCATCATCGTCGTTATCAAAGTAATCCTGGTCGCCATCATTATCATAATCGCAAGGCCAGCGGAATTGGTCTATTCGGCCATCATTATCGTCGTCTTCATCGTATCTTCCAGCACCTGAACCATCTGCGTCTTCGTCTTCAACTCCGTCGTTATCGTGATCGAATGGTTGCTGGTCAGCACGGTAAAATTCGCCTACTATTTGTCCGGTTAGAGGGTGAATAGTGGATGCTTCTACGTATCGGTGCATACTAACATTTCTTGGATCTAATCCCAATGCTTCAAGAGCATCATAATCGATTGGCCCCTCAAGGATTCCATCATTATCATCATCCCAATCTTCATTGTCGAGAATACCGTCATTGTCGTGGTCATAAGGATCGGTTCCTATGCAACCATCAAAACGCTCAAGCAAATCATAAATTCCATCATTATCATCATCCAAATCATTTAGATCATCTATGCCGTCATTATCGTGATCATCTTTTCCAGATTCTTCCAAGTACATACCGTAGCCGGCATCAAGAGATAGTACCGATAAATCCTCGATTCCTCCATACATCACACCAGGGTCAGACCAAGTCATATCCCATAGAGCGTCATGAAGATCAAGTCCATATTGAGCAGTCATGCCGCCATGCCATGCACCTTGACCGCTTTGAGGGGTTGATTGCATCTCGCTCATTGTAAGCGGGTCTGCATCAACCAATGTGGTTTCAACCTCTTTCTCTTCACTTAAGTCTGCAATCATTGCTAACCATGTACTGGTTATCATTAGCAAAACAATACCTACTGATACTGTGGACTTTCTTCGGTTCTCAATCTTCTGTGCAAATTGTCTATTTGTAAGCATGGCTACTTCACCGGAAACATTCGGTGACCTACGCTTGGTATATCAAGCGCGCTGCGCGCATGTGCACAATGGTATCATGAGAGCATTAGCGTATCATTTACCAAAAGGAAGTGATATCATTGCAAGATTTTGAAGAAAGGGGGAGGCTCCACCGGGGGCGAACCCCCGATGAAACCGGTAATCCCGACTACACAGACGGGTATTCAAACAACTAATCTTTTCACTTAATTAGATTCAATATTCAACTTCGTCGAGGAATCCGTCATTATCGTCATCGTCGTCTAAGTGGTCATCTAAACCGTCATTATCGTGATCGAACTGACCAGTGAGGGAGTTGCCGTCGTTGGTTTCGAACCAGTCAGACAAGCCGTCGTTATCGTCGTCTGTGTCTGTCATGTCCCAGATTCCATCATTGTCGTGGTCGTATCGGTAGGAACCAGTAGCTCCATCGATTTCGTCTACGTCTAGGATGTTATCATTATCATCGTCGTCATCTACAGCGTCATCGAGACCGTCATTATCATGGTCGCGGGAGCGGTCTTCACCAGCATCCATTTGTCCATTCATGTTGACATCTTCCCAATCATTGCGGTTATCTATTCCGTCATTATCACGGTCTAGATCCACATTGTCGCTTATTCCATCATTGTCATGATCATAGATATTGGTGTTGGAGTCGCCATCTTGGGTTTCCTGATCATCATCGATTCCATCGCCATCGTCGTCGCTATCCTCTGCGTCGTCAATACCGTCGTTGTCGTGATCTTCAGGATTCGCGTCGAGGTCGTCAGCGATGCCGTCATTGTCGTCATCGTTGTCTAACTCGTCTGGTATTCCATCACCATCATTGTCGTTTTCGCCGTTCTGCTCTTGGTTGTCTAGCTGCTGACCCTGCTGTTGCTCAGACTGTTGCCCTTGCTGGCCTTGTTGGCCGTTTTGGGTTTGTCCTTGCTCTTGCTGGTTTTGACCGTTTTGAGAGTTTTGACCTCCCTGGTCTTGACCGGACTGCTCGCCTTGTTGGCCGCCTTGTTGGCCGCCTTGTTGCTGCTGTCCTTGTCCGTTATCCTGCTGCTGACCTTGCTGGCCCTGCTGTCCTTGCTGTCCCTGCTGTCCTTGCTGTCCTTGCTGGCCTTGTTGACCGGACTGCTGACCTTGCTGAGATCCTTGGCCTTGCTGGCCTTGTTGACCTTGCTGACCTTGCTGACCTTGCTGACCTTGCTGACCTTGCTGAC
>CEVL01030214.1_pt1 | contig 11104 bp, 9 predicted proteins | sample 427051 | NCBI WGS metagenome assembly CEVL01 (sample SAMEA2623673, study PRJEB7988) | marine metagenome | biome: marine biome (ENVO:00000447); feature: surface water layer (ENVO:00002042); material: "saline water (ENVO:00002010), including plankton (ENVO:xxxxxxxx)" | depth 5 m
AGATTGAGATTAAAACTTTCAGACAAGTCAAAGAGTGGCTATCTGATGATAACGGACTTACTGGAGCAGTTCTTGAAGATCCAAGAGATGGATCTACCGAAGAAATCGCTGCTAATGGGGCATTTATTGCTATTGGACACAAACCAATCACCGGGTTCTTAGGTGGTCAAGTTGAGACCGATGATAATGGCTATATCATTCACAAACAACACACGATGACTTCTGTAGAAGGTGTATTTGCGGCTGGAGATGTAGTTGATACAAGGTACAAGCAAGCAATTACTGCTGCTGGAATGGGTTGTCAAGCGGCAATGGATGCTGAAAAATGGCTGGAAGATAAAATCCATTGAACAACCTCTTAATTCATCAATTAGCATACTCTCGCATGTTCATGGTCGACATCAATAGGTATGCAAGGCATATCTCGCTTCCCGATGTTGGCATAGAGGGTCAGAAATTAATCAACCAATCCAGAGTACTTGTAGTTGGAGCCGGTGGATTAGGTAGCCCCGTACTGCTATACTTGGCTGCTGCAGGGATTGGCGAGATTGGGATTATTGATGATGATATAGTAGATTTATCAAATTTGCAAAGGCAGGTAATTCACAGTGAATCACATATTGGTATAGCAAAAGTCGAATCAGCTAAAGACCGAATATTATCAGTCAATTCAGCGGTAAAGGTAACAATATGGAATGAGCGATTATCGCCAGATAATGCTCAAAAAATATTTTCTGGTTGGGACTTAATTGTCGATGGAACTGACAATATTCCAACCAGATATTTAGTTGATGATATGTGCAAAATTCTTGGTATTCCTTGGGTATATGGGTCAATCTATCGTTTTGAAGGCCAAGTTAGTGTATTCAATCATAATCAAGGCCCTTGTTATAGAGATTTATTTCCTGAACCGCCACCAAGCAAAATGATTCCATCTTGTGCTGAGGGTGGTGTATTTGGCGTTCTTCCCGGAGTAATCGGATCATTACAAGCGACAGAAGCAATCAAAATTATACTGAATAGAGGTGAATTACTGTCTGGTAAATTATTGCTTTATGATGCTGAAAATATGTCATTTAGAACACTTAATTACTCAAAAAATGACAGTACTGAAACAAATTTGAGCGAGGTAAGGAAAATGTTTGAAGAATATGGATGGTGCCAATCTTCAAACTTAAGTGACGGAGAAATTGAAGAACCGGCAACCGCTGGTAAGGATATGTTCAACCATCTATCAGTTGCGCAGTATGAAGAGAAAAAATCGAATGGATGGATGCCTTTTTTGATAGATGTTAGATCAGATGGTGAATATGATCAAATGAAGGTATCATTTACTGATTTACAAATCCCTCATGAAGATATTCTAAGTAAAGTTGACCAAATACCAAAAGATCGTGATATTATTTTGTTGTGCAGAAGTGGTATGCGTTCACAGATGGCTGCTATGTTCTTAATAGATGCAGGATATGAAGGACATAAATTGTACAATCTCGATGGTGGAATAATGGCATGGAGTAGTCATATTCCTGCAGATATTGAATGAGTGACAAATTTTTATTTGGTTTTTTATTTCTCGGTAGACTAACCGTTAGGTAGTTTTCCGCATCTTTGGACAATTTACAGGATGAGGTTCAAATGTTGGAGTTAGTTTTCATCATATACGGGGGGGATAATTTTGGCCAAAGTAATCGTTGCAGATGAAAATGAAGGCAGAAGAACTCTTCTTGCAAATACTCTCGAACGTGAGGGTTTTGATATTACTAGAGCGGGTACTCTAAGGCAAGCTGAGGGCACTGCATTAGTTACAATGCCAGAAATTGTTTTGATGGAAGGGGAATGGAAAAATGGCGACGCCATAGACGCTGCGCAAAGATTGATGGGCGACCCAGAATTTGCATTCAAGTGTAGAATTGTTGTTTTGTCAAGAAACTCAAGCCAAGAGTATTTGATTTCTGCTGCAAAGGCCGGCATCTCAGAAGTGATTGCTAAACCTATAGACATGAAAGTTCTAATTGAACAGTTGAATAAGCATGCGAGAAAGCAGTTTGTTCCTCCTCCTGCTGATGTTGAAGGACCAAATTCTAGTGGCGGAAGTTTCGATGTATCGATGTTGATGGGTGATTCAACATGGGCACTTCCTATGCTGAAAGGCTTGGTAGGTCCAGAAAAAATTAATCCAAATTTTATCGATGAGATCCTTGTTCAAATGGATGAAGAAGGGATAGAAGTTCAAGATATGTTCGACCCTTCAACAATGGCAGCAATGTTGAGGATTGCATTGAATAATTTAGTTCAAGATGTAGATCCTGAACAACTAAAATCCGGTCAACAAAGTAGTGAAGAAGACGAAGATGGGAACTCTAATACTTCATATGATCAAATGACAAAAGGAGAAAAATTAGGTTCTGGAAAAGCTAGGTCTAGCAAATTGAAAGGTGGGATGACCACAATGGAAGATATTCTCGAGCAACAGGCGTCATCAATTCAAAATGAAGTTGAATCTGTGATGGATGAGGTTTTGGATGAAAGGCCTGATTTGGTTGCTTTGGTGCCAGATGAGGTCTTATTCGGAGTAGATCCTGAGGTTCTAAAATTAACTAGATTAACCAATGAACTAGTCTATGATTTGATGTGGAGCTTGGGTCGGCCAGGGGCTGTTGAAGATGTTACTTTAATCACTCAAATTGAAGATCTCACAGAGATGATAGGTGATGTATTATCCTCATTCCCGACTGTCAAAACTATTGATGGAACCGATGAAGAGGAGGAGTAAATTTGTCCACTCAACCAAAAATCAAAATTAAACAAGAGAAAGTTAGTCGGACGAGACTTTATTTTTCGTTAGGGGTTATTTCCATATGGTTGGTTGTGGGTTTTTTATTTTTCCAAGATGTTGGTGGGTTTATCGAATGGTTTGATGAACTTGGGCCGTTATCTTCTGTGGTATATTGTCTAGTGATGTCTTTAGCGATAGTATTAGTTCTGCCTACTCCTATTCTAAAAGTTGGAGCAGGTGCTTTATTTCCATATTGGTTAGCTGTAATGGTCAATTTCATTGCTTCTTTGATTGGTGGTTTGATTGCATTTTTACTTGGCAGATGGCTGTTTCGAGATTATATCTCACAAATAGTGGCTAGTGATGAGAGATTGGTCAAATTGGAATCAGCTATCAATGAGGAGGCTATGCAAATTTCTGTATTGGTCAGACTTTCACCCCTGTTGCCCGACGAGTTGTTGAATTATGTAATGTCAAGTAGTCCAATTTCTATTAGAGTATTCTTTTTGTCCAACCTTTCCAGTATTGTATATTCTCTTGCTTATGCTTATTTTGGACTGGCAGCAGGTAAATTGGTATTTAGTGGTGAAGGAATGGATGGTTTTGCAGAATCTCCAGTAGGCACGACTCTTTTGATTATTGGCGTAATAGCATCAATTTTAGTCACAATGGTGATTGCTAGAATGACCAAGAATGCGGTAAATAATAGAGTTGAGTCTGTTTAATCTACATCGTTCAATTTGTATGGGTGTTTCCTGTGGCCAAACCATGGCGCAGGGCGATTTACCGGAAATATTGGGTTCAAATTGGTCGCCTAAGACCAAATTAGAATTCACTCAACCATTACTGGTCGATGCAGCAAAAAGAGAGGTTTTGTTATTTGTTGCTCAACAACATGACGGGAGAATTCCAATTGTTTCAGATATTTGGGATCATGTTGTTGGTTCAGAAATAAAACAATTTGAAGGCCCCTCTTGGGATAAGTTCTGTCAGCGATTTATCATTTCATTAGAAAATGCTTTAGTCGCGCAAATCGAAGCAAAAATGTCTAATGAAAAAGATGCTGAAGTTATTCCAAGAAGAAGTCTTGAATCATTTCTTGAAAGAAGAAATACTCATTTCATAATTGATATGAAATTGATGCTTAGAAGACTTGCTCATTATATGTCGGTCACAATTGAACAGAGACTTGAATGGCAGCGAAACATGACTCGCACAAGATATATGGATGAGGCATTGAAAGAGATTTTCACTGAAGGAATCGCAACGCCGGATGGAAGTAAATTTGGTGGTAAAGGATTCAGATCTACATGGCAAGAGGGTGTAGTTGCAGTTGCTACTGCACTCAAAACAAACCCAAATTCGAAGCATGATTCAAAGCCAGGAGCAGGCTATGATGGAGATTTAGTAGCACCAATGATTCGTGATGTAGGGCTTTCTCTTGCAATGGGAGATACTCCGCTTGGAGTAATGGCGGCAAATTTAGGCAAAGTAGGTTCAAATCAAAATGGAGGTTGGGATGATGCTGGAGGTAGAGATTTACACATTGGTGCTTGGCATGTAGGGGTGCTTCCTCCAACTGCACCTTTACCTATTGCCAGTGCAACAATGACCGGATTAGCGTTTGGTGCTTGGCAGAAGAAAATAGATAGATTTCATGTTGCATGTATTGGAGAGGGTGCTTCATCATCTGGTGAATTCTGGGAAGCGCTAAACCTTGCAGGAACTAGAGGTCTTCCAATTACTTACATCTTACAAAATAATCAGATTGCTTTGGATACTGCTACTATAAATCAATCCGCAGTTGAGATTTGGGCAGATAAAGCAAAAGCGATGGGATTTCCAAGTTGGACAATTGATGGCTCAGACCCAGCATCATGGTATGCAAGTGTCGCATGTGCCAGAGAGTTTGCATTAGAAGGTGGAGGCCCTACATTAATCCATGTAGAAACTATGCGAGGTTGTGGCCATGCTCATCATCATGATGACCTTTATCTCGGCAATGAATCGGGTACTCCTCCAGGTTATGTCGACAGAAATTTATTGGATTACTGGGCTGCTAAAGACCCAATTTCAACTCACAGGCAACTAATGCTAGACTTAGGAATTGATACTGAACTTATTGAATCTATGGAGGAAGAAGAGAAATTATTGGTTGAAAGTGACAGAGAAAAATTGCTTGAAATGGAGTGGCCAGACCCTGAAACTGTAACCAAGGGAGTAACCAGCATAACTGATGCAGAGACACATCAAGATCATCTTTCTCGTTTACAAAATGGCGCCACAGAGTTTTCAATAGCCCCTCTCGAGGTAGGTGAATCAACATTAGAATACGCCACAAAGGGTGGATGGACCTATGCTAGAGCAATTCAACAAGCTATGGTAGATATTGCAAACCGATATGGAGATGATTGTGTGTTCATAGGTGAAGATATGGAGGTTGCAGGAGCATTTGGAATGAATATTGCATTAAAAAATGCAGGCCATGACAATAAGTTGGTTGATATGCCTTTATGTGAAGCAGTCATTGTTCATACTGGAACCGGTGCTGCCCTATCTGGCATGAGGCCGATGGTAGAGATTCAGTTTGGAGGATTTGCGGCTCTTGGGTTTAATGCTCTAATCAATAATGCTGCTATGCTTAGGTGGCGTTGGGGAGCAGATTGTCCAATGACGATTAGGATTCCATTAGGTGCAAAAACACGTTCTGGACCGTTCCACGCCAATATGATTGAATCTTGGTTTGCCAATGACCCGGGAATTATTGTATTGGCACCAGGTACACCACAAGATGCCTATGATTTACTTGTAGAAGCTGCTGAAATTAAAGATCCAGTAATCATGTTGGAGCATATTGGTTTGTATGGGCTAAGAGGAGGTTTGACTGGATGGGGGCAGAACATTAACCAAAAGGTGGATACCGAGAAGGTAAATGATGCGATATCAAATAATCAGAATTACAAAATTGGCAAAGCAGAAGTTGTTCGAGGCGGAAGTGACGTCACTCTTGTTACATGGGGTGCAATGTTACATCTCGCCAAACAAGCAGCCGAGATTTTGTCTACCGAAGGAATAGAAGTAGAGATAATTGATTTGCGAACAATCATTCCTTTTGATTCACAAACATGTGTTGACTCAGTAATGCGCACCGGCCGATTAGTAATCTTGCAAGAAGGTCAATGGAGCGGAGGTCTTGGCCATACGATTCAAAGTCGCATATTGGAGTCATGCTTCTACGCGCTTGAATCAGCACCTTGTGTAATTGGCGCTCTTGATACTCCAGTGCCGTTTTCACCTCCACTTGAAAATCACACTATTCCGTCACTCGAACATATCTTAGATATTCTTAGGACATCCTGTAATTAAAGACGTTCTGCTTTATAAATTAGCAATTTATTACCTTTAAAGTGATACAGTTTCGTTCATTTACCAGTGTCTCATGGCACAATCATGAGCGACTACAACATTGCGATACTACCTGGCGACGGGACTGGGCGAGAAGTCGCTCTTGAGGCTCAAAAAATCCTTGAAACAATTGTTCAAAATACCAATATTGGATTTGAATTTACTGAAATTCCATGTGGTGGCCAAAACTACAAAGAAACCGGAGAGGAATGGGCAGAAGGGTCATTTGAATTTTGTCGTGATGAGGCCGATGCAATATTCTTAGGAGCTATTGGACATCCTGGTTCATTTTTGCCGAATGGTGATTTAGCTGGCGGCTCAGTAATCTTGGGATTAAGATCTGGTCTAGATTTGTATGCCAATGTTAGGCCAGTAAAACTGTTTGATGGAGTTATGCACAAAGTACATGGAAAGTTTAGACAAATTTGGCAGCCAAATATGGTTGATATGACTATTTTACGAGAAAATACTGAAGGGCTTTACCATTCCCTTTTGAAGCGAGCATCTAACCGTGCTCAAGGATTGGATGAATATGTTATTCCAGAAGTAGAATTCCCTGATTTACAAGGTGAAGTTGCTTATGACCCAAGACCTATCTCATCACATGGTACTGAACGATTGGTGAAAATGGGTTTTGAAATTTCAAAGACTAGAAATGGAGCGCCTTTAGACGGAGTAAGTCGAGTATCTTGTATTGACAAGAGTAATGTCACAAGAGGCTGTCAGTTATTTAGAAGGACATTTGACAAGGTAGCAGCAAACTATCCTGGTATCTCTACAGATTATGGCTATATCGATGCATTTACTCAATGGATCACTAGAACTCCAGAACATTATGATGTTGTAGTTACATCAAACATGTTCGGCGATATTGCTACAGATTTGGCATCGGTACTTCAAGGCGGAATGGGGATGGCAGGTTCAGGAAATATAGGTGATAAACATGCATTTTTTGAGCCAGTTCATGGCTCTGCACCAAAGTATTCTGGAATGAATAAGGTAAATCCAATCGCTTCGGTAAATTCAATTCAAATGATGATGGACTGGTTAGGTAGGAAAAACAATAATCAAGAAATTATCAATGTTGCATCAGCAATTGAGGAAAGTGTTTCTGAGCATCTAAAAGAAGGCAAGCATCTAACTTATGACTTGGGTGGCGACTCAACATGTAGTATGGTTGGCGATTTAATCTCACAAAGGTTAGCAAATATTCTCAAAGAAAACTGATTAAAATTTTCTTGGAACGCCAACAGCACTGGAGTTTTCTAAGTCGATTTCATCTTCTTCATCGTCTTCTAGAATAACTGTGATTTCTTCAGAATCAGATGGGCTTTTCTCAGCCTTAGCTTCCAGTTTTTGGATGTGTTGTTGTAGAAGTTCAAATTCAATCTCAAGATCTTCTATTTCGTCTCTAACAGATTCCATTTTTGTATGGATTCTCGAAGCGAGCTTCTTCAATTTACGAATGACACGCTTCTCGGACATGATTCTGCCAATCGCTATCAGTTTTTGAATTAAGCCCCTCTAATTTTTGTTATTATAGTGGATTTTTTTTGCAAAAACCGCAGCAATCGTAGAACCTAAGATTGTTGCTGCAAAGTATATTGGTATAAGATTGAAACTTCTTGATGCCACATTTGGACCCAATGTTCGAGCGGGATTCATTGATGCGCCAGTATATTCGCCAAAATAAAATGCCAATAATGCAACCATAACTCCAACGACAACTGCAACAAATAGGTCACTATCGGTATGCCAAATAGTGAGATAAATACTCAACATTAGGGCGAAAGTAATGAAAATTTCAATAATTATTCCAAAACTGAGACCGGTTGAGAACTCAGTTGCACCATATTCTCCAATTAACAGCCCCGCAATTAGGGCGCCTAAAAATTGTCCAGCAAGGTAAACAGGCAGCAATCTTCGTTCTAATTCTCCGGTTATCGCGAATGCGATAGATACAGCAGGATTGATATGAGCACCACTATACTTTCTTGAAATCAGTATCACTAAGCAAACTGCTATGCCAAATGCGAGAGAAACAATTGGTGCGCTATGCCCATTTTTAATGGCAAGACAACCAATGAAAACCATCGAGAATGTTCCAATCAATTCTGAAACAAATTCTTTGCGCATGAACTGGCCTAAACAAACAAGTTATTTCATTTATCTAAATAGTATTAATTATCATAATTGTGAATAAGTCATTCTACTTAGGATTGTCATGGCGCGGGAGGTTAAGTTGATGGGAATCCCTCAACTGCTCCAGTTTAACACATTACTGATTTTAGCAACTTTGTTTTTAGCTATAGTTGGCAGCCAAATCATGTCTTCTAACTTAGGTGGTAACAATATCATCTATTCGATAATAATTTTACTTCTGGCCCTTGGTTTGTTAGTTGTTTCTGCAGACTTCTTTATCGAGGGTGCAAAAGGACTTGCTAGGAGAGGCGGTATACCAGAAGTTGTCATTGGACTAACCATTGTATCAATTGGTACATCTTTACCAGAAATATTGGTTACCTCCACTTCAGCTTTAAATGTAGAAAGTAATCCCGAAGTGGCAGATTTCGCAATTGGCGGAATATTGGGTTCAGTATTAGTTCAAATAACTTTGATATTGGGTTTCGTTGCCCTTGTTAAAGGTCTCAAAATTCGGCCATCATGGCTCAACCGTGATGGTTTAATCATGATGCTATCTTTGCTTTTGATGACCTTTTTCTTAATCAGTGATGAAGGGATTACAAGAATTGAGGGGATAATTCTGTCAAGTTTGTATGTATTCTATATTGGTTGGTTACTATACAATAGGAAAGAGATAATGGATCAGGAATCAAGTGGAGAAGCTGAATCTATTGAATTAAAGAGCCTTTCATGGTCTGGCGCAGCTTATTTCGTGATGGTCCTTATTGGACTTGCATTAGCTGTTTTTGCCGCTCATCATCTTGTGGTTAATGCTAGTGATCTAGCATATGAAATGAATATCCCGCATTCGATAATAGGTACAGTAGTATCTGGTCTTGGAACTTCATTACCAGAATTAACAATTGCCTTTATGGCTGCAAAGCGTTCTCAAGGTGTTGCGATTGGTACATTGATAGGCTCAAACATCACCGATCCTCTATTGTCTATTGGTGTCGCCTCTATCGTACATCCTCTATACTTGACTGAAGCAGGTTCTGACATGATAATGTTACTTATCTTACCAGCCACAATTATCAGTACAGTAGTTGCACTACTATTGATGCGGACATCATATGAATTTAGGAAGTGGGAAGGTATTACATTGATTACATTATACTTTATTTTCTTAGCAGTATGTGAATACTTTAGGCGTGTTGGATTCTAAACCATGAAATCTTAACCCCCAACCTTGTCGGAGTATCATGGTCAACTTCAAACTTGATGAAATGCAAGAAGGTCTAAGAGACCTTGCTCGTGAATTTGCCCTTGATGAAATAAGGCCAAATGCAGAACACTGGGACGAAAATTCACAGTATCCTAAAGATGCGATATCCGCTGCTCATGAACTCGGTATTCTCAATTTACATATTCCGGAACAATATGGTGGAATGGGTTTAGGTTGTATGGAGGAAGTTTTGGTTAATGAAGAACTTGCTTGGGGCGACCCGGGTTTTGCAACCGCTGCATATGCTACGGCTTTGGCGTGTGCTCCATTGATTACTGGCGCTACCGCTGAGCAGAAAGAAATTTGGTTGAGAAAAGTGGCTGAAGAAGGGCAACTCGCCTCATACGCGGTTACTGAACCAGGGGCAGGTTCTGATGTTGCTGCTTGCAAAACCACGGCAGTTTTAGATGGAGATGAATATGTCATTAATGGAGAAAAAATGTGGATTACCGGTGCTGGCTATTCAGATTTCTTCTTCGTATTAGCTAAAACAGATCCAAATGCAGGATATCGTGGTATGTCAGGATTTATTGTCGAAAAAGATGCTGAGGGCTTTTCCTTAGGGAAAAAAGAAACTAATATGGGTCAAAGGTGTTCTGATACAAGATCAATTATTTTTGATAATGTTAGAATCAACAAAGACCAACTAGTTGGCGAAAGTGAATCTGGCGGATGGATGAATGCTATGAAAGCATTTGATTTGAGCCGACCTAATATTGCTGCTCATGCCACAGGATTGGCTAGAGCATCTTACGAGCATGCTTTACAATATTCTAATGAAAGAATGACCTTTGGTAAGCCATTACACAAGCATCAAGCAATCCAATTCATGCTAGCGGATATGAAGACTAAAATTGAAGCCTCACGGATGCTAACTTGGAAATCGGCATTTGAATCAGATCAGGGAATTAGAAATACTGAATCTGCGGCTCATGCAAAGCGTTTTGCTGCAGATACTGCTATGGAAGTATCTACGGATGCAGTACAGATTTTCGGTGGCTATGGCTACTCTGAGGAATATCCAGTTGCAAGACTAATGAGAGGCGCTAAGGTAATGCAAATTTACGAAGGTTCTTCCCAGGTTCAGCGCATGATTATTGGACGTGAAATAACCAGTGATTTCTAAGAAATAAGGCCTTGAGGTGTTTTCTTGGCAAAATCAATACCAGCGATAATTCTCAGCGGAGGATTAAGTACTCGTCTTGGAAAGCCTAAGGCTTTGGTTGAAGTCAATGGAAGTACATTGTTAGATCATGCGATAGAAAAGTTGCATAATGTTGGTTGCAGTCCAATTGTAGTTGTAGTGAATAAGGACTTACAATTTGAGGCAGTTATGAGATCTAAAGGTGCGGTTATAGTAGTAAATAAACATCCAGAAAAAGGGCGTACTGGTAGTCTGAAAATAGGTTTAAACTCAATTTTATCCGAACTTGGAAGAATGCCAAAATCAGTTATCATGTCACCGATTGATAGGCCAGGTTGGAAATCAGGACATATAGAAAAATTACTCGAAT
>CEVL01002825.1_pt1 | contig 11075 bp, 8 predicted proteins | sample 427051 | NCBI WGS metagenome assembly CEVL01 (sample SAMEA2623673, study PRJEB7988) | marine metagenome | biome: marine biome (ENVO:00000447); feature: surface water layer (ENVO:00002042); material: "saline water (ENVO:00002010), including plankton (ENVO:xxxxxxxx)" | depth 5 m
ATTTTGGGCGGCGCTCGCGCGTGTGAAATTGAACGATGACAAACTGTCGCAGAACGCGATGGAGACGACGGCGAGAATCTCCACCGCGATGCGCGCGGGAACGTCGCGCGCGGTGTCTCTGGACGCGTTCGCGTTCGACGACGTCGACGAGGAGACGCGCGCGAGCGCGAGCGCGGCGCGGGAGTGGGTGACGAGAGGACGCGTGCGATGTTTGAACACGCGCGAGGCGATGACGACGTTCGATCGAGACGCGATGACGCGAGAGATGGGAGCGAGTCTCCTCGAAGACATCGTCTCGGGAGCCGCCGAACGGGAGCCGGAGCGGTTGTGGACGTTCGGGGCGATCGCGTACGCGTGCTTGAAGAGTTGGTCGTTTACGTATTGGTTTTGTTTTCCGGCGGCGACGAGCGAGACGTTCAAGGTCGAGTCTTCTCCGGTGGTGGTGATGTCGAACGACGATGCGAACGATGCGGCGGTGGTGGAGACGTGCGAGCGATGGATCGCGAACGGCGGCGCGTGCGCGTGGTTGGTGAGCGAAGACGGGCGCGAGGCGCGCGCGTTGACCGAATACGTCGCCGGGACGCGCGGGGGCGAAAAAATGCGTCTGGCGTTTGCGGATTCGTGCTGCGCTGCGACGCATCCGGGATGGGCCTTGCGTAATTTAGCGGTGTTGGCGTCTCTGCGATGGAGCGCGCGCGAGTTGGACGTTGTGTGCGTGCGATCGAGGAAAGGACGCGTCGCCGCAGAGGCGTGCGTCAAGTTTACGATGTCGATTCCAGAGTTTGACGCGGAAAAGATGAAAGTCGTCGGATGGGAGCGCAACGCGCGCGGGAAGACCGGACCGCGGAAGGTCGATCTCGGCGTGAGCATGGATCCTACGCAGCTCGCGACGCAGGCCGTGGATTTGAATTTGAAGCTCATGCGTTGGCGCCTTTTGCCCGAATTGAACCAAGAAAAGCTCGCGGCGACAAAGTGTCTCCTCATCGGGGCCGGGACGTTGGGATGCGCGGTGGCGCGCACCATCATGGGATGGGGCATCAAACACATCACGTTCGTGGACTCGGGACGGGTGTCGTACTCGAACCCCGTTCGACAGTCTCTGTTTGAATTCAAAGACTGTTTCGAAGGCGGAGCGCATAAGGCCGAGGCGGCGGCGAAGAAGCTCGTCGACATTTTCCCGGGCGTGACGTCTAAAGGGGTGATGATGAGCATCCCGATGCCCGGTCACAGCGTCGGTGAAGAATCGAAATCGTCCGTGTTCAGAGACATCGATGATTTGGAGGCGCTCATCGACGAGCACGACGTCGTGTACGTGTTGACGGATACTCGCGAATCGCGTTGGTTGCCGACTGTGATTTGTGCGGACAAAAACAAGGTTTGTATCAACGCTGCGCTCGGTTTCAACACGTACGTCGTCATGCGTCACGGGTGCGGCGTGGATGCGGCGTCGGATTCGAGACTCGGGTGCTACTTTTGCAACGACGTCATGGCGCCGGCGAATAGCACGCGAGACCGCACGCTGGATCAGCAGTGCACGGTGACTCGTCCAGGACTCGCCCCGATCGCGAGCGCGCTCGCTGCCGAACTCATGGTCGCCTTGCTTCACTCGAACGATGGACACGCGACGGCCCCGCCCGATCGCGCCGGCGACTCGAACGCGCCCGAGACGGAACCGTCTCCGCTCGGCGTCGTTCCTCATCAAATACGAGGCTCAGTCGCGGGATTCACGCAAACGCTATTCGACGCCCCGTCTTTCCCACGGTGTACCGCGTGTTCGGAGAAGATCGTCAAAATGTACCGCGACGATCGCGACGCGTTTCTCTCTCGCGTCTTCGACGATCCGAAAACGTTGGAGGACGCCACCGGTCTCACCGAACTCCTCGGCGCCGTCGACGCCGACGACGCCGAATGGCTGGACGACGGCGATTCAGAGGGCGATGACTTTTAGCTCGCATCGTATTTCTGTCGCATACGAAATCACATTCTGTTGTACACCGACGCGACGTCGCCCGCGCGTTCGCGTCGACCCGCGAGGGGAACAAAAAAATGTACGCGAATCGACACTTTTACGCGCGCGAAGACGCGCGCGACCGAACGCTCGCGACGAGACGACGGATCGTTCCGTGAAAGACGCGCGCTGTTCCCTCGAACGCGCGATGACGGGACGGGACGAGTCCCGCGCGCGCACGCCGACGAGGGAGACGCCGCGCGATGGGAAATCGAACGAGCGACGCGCGCTGACGCCGACGCTCGCGCGCGACGGAAGCGCGCGCTCGCCGAGCGCGGAGAAAACGTTGATGATGACGCCGAAACGCGCGATGACGCCGCCCGCGACGCCGCTCTCGACGCACGTGACGACCTTGGTGAAGGAGGCGGTGACGGCGCTCAAGACTGGTCGCGCGAGAATAGACGAATTGGTGAGGAGTCATCGAGGCAGAGGGTTAGTCTTCAACGACGCACCGGAGAGCCCGGTGGGGGTGAGGTCCAGAGCGGAGCGAGCGTCGCCGTCGGTGAGCGCGACGACGGCGTCTTTAGAAGACAGAGAGGCGGCGCGCGAGGCGACGGACGCGTTGCTTCGCTCGGCGAAAAAATCAATGACTCCCACCAAGGCGCTCTGTTCGCCGAGGCGGTCGCCGCGACCGGCGAAGGAACTCCGCGTGCGCGCGGGTGAAGATTTGACGGTGCTCGCGGATTCCGCCGCGACGGCGAGCGCGTTGCGCGTCGACGCGCAAGACGACGAAGTCACCTCTCAGATATCCTTGCCGAGCGGTTTCGACCCGAGCGAGTTCATCGATGCCGAGCCGGAGAAAGAGGCATCGAAGACGGCAGAGTGTAAAGTGCCGAACGCGGCCGCCGTGGATGCGTTCGCTCGAATGATGGCGAAGGTCATCACAGACACGCGAGAGGAGTTGCGCGCCGTGACGAAGGAGGAGGCACCAGTTGCGGAGCCGTCCGCCGAGAAACCCGATAATAACGCCGTCACCACGACGCCGCGTAGACGCTCTCGTCGTAAATCGAACGTCAAGCCCGTTGACGACGCCCCGGCGACGCCGTCGAGACGCCCGGGTCGATCGAAGGAGCCCGCGACGCCCACTCGAAGGTCTCGCCGGTTGGCGTCGAAGGCAAGAAAGTGAGAAACGTCGGATGACGCGTCGAGACAGCTTGTAAATAAGTGTGTACTGTACGTATTAATATCTAAGCGCCGAACTGCGCGTCGAGCAGCTCGTCCTCGCTCACCGTTTGAATGACGACGCCATCGGACTCCGGCTTGGCGCAGCAGAGCAATGTGTATCCCGCCTCCGCCACGTCTTCGCTCACCATGGACCCAGACTGATCGATCTCACCCGTGACAACCTTCGCCGGGCACATCATGCACACGCCCATCTTGCAATCGTATCGAAGATCGATGCCGGCGTCGAGCGCGACGTCCAAGATGTTGTCCCCGTCCGCCACCTCGACGGTGTACGTCTCACCCTCGTGACGAATCTCCACGGCGACGGCGTCGACGCGCACGACGCCGCCTCTCGCGCGGCGCGCGGAGGTCTTGGACGATCTCGTCGTCAACGCAGCCTTGGAGGCGGTGAACGCGCTCGCGCGCGCGGCGAGCGTGAAGCTCATGATTGGTGTTTTTTTGTGGATAGAGTTGTCGACGTGGTCGACGCGCCGAGCGTGTCTGCGGAAGCGCGCGTGCGTGTGCGCTCGCGGAGTGCGTGCGCTCGACGTGTGCGAGGTGCCGTTCGTGAACGGGCGGTCGTGCGCGGGTGCGTGCGAGTTGTGCCGACCGGCTCGGTGCGTCCCTCAACCAAAAGGGCTCACCGCTCGAGGGCGCCGAAGCGCTTGACGAATACTGAACACGTGTTTGTGTACGATACTCTACAATCAATCTACTGCCCGTACGAACTGTGCGGATTATCTAAATACGCCTGCTCCTCGGGCGTGTTCTCTCGACCGAGAACTTTGTTTCGGTACGGGTATCGCCCGAAGCGCTTGACGGTGCAATAGTGCTTCACCGCGAAATCCGCGTGCGACTCATCCTCGACATCGATCGCGTCGATGTCGATCCCTCTGTGCGTGAGCAATCGCACGTGATCATCGATGTCTTCCGAGTGCATGAGCGGCATCTCGAGGAACATCCTCTCGAGCGGATGTGCCGACGCGAAGAAGGCGCCGTCGGACAAAGCTGCTCGAGCGAGCTTCACCGCGACGGCGTCGTTGGAAAACGCGCGCGCGGATTTCCTGTGAATGACGCGCGTGAATTGATCAAGCGTGATGATATCCGCGACTAGATCCTCGACATTTGACGTTCTCGTCGTCCCAGCGAGCGTGTCGTCGTCGAGAGCGCTGTAATGTGCTTCGGTCGCTCGAAGATGGGCACCGAACGTTTGGAAGATTCGCGCGTCGTCGTCGGGCTTGGACCCGAACCAGAGAGCGAGTTGGGTCTTGTTCGGTCTCTCCATCGTGGCGAGCTCGTGTCGGGCGTACCCAAACCAAAACCTGGTCACGGTGGACGCCGGGAGCCGCGTCATGGCGAGGCGCGTACTGCGGTTGAAGCGCGTAAGAATACAAATGTGCGTGCTACTACTATACTTCATTCTCTCAGTGCTCTAAGAAGCCGTGTTCGCTCGTGTGTCGGCCGGAGGATCCGCCGCGCGGGTTCTTCGTGCGCTTGGCGAGCGAGCGGATGCTCTCAACGAGCGTCGTCTCGATGGTCATGCTGTACCGAATGCTCTCGATGTGGGGCCAAGACGATTGTTCGCCTCGGGATATGTATCGTTGCATGTCCAGCTCGGTCGGATTGCTCAGAATTTTCGAGTAATCGGCCCACTTGAGGTTGGGTAAGATTGTGATGTGACCTCTGAAGTCTTGCATCAAAACTCCCTGAAGCGTTCTGACGAAGCGAATGTCGAGTAAATCCACCTCGAGAAGTTTTTGAATGGAGTATTTGATGTTCAACAGCAAAAAGTTAGCGACACGCAGTAGCTTTTGCACGGCATTGCGTCGCTGATAACTTCGAGCCGTTTTTTGTCGACGACCGTGCGATTCCTCGGCGAGATGTAGCACGAAGTTCAAGTGCGGATTCACTTGAGAGACAATGAAATGATTGCAATTGAACAGCTCCGTCAAACGCGCGGACGGAATATCCTGCGTGATCGTGCCGTCGTAGCTCTTCACATCCGGTGGGTGGAACGGGACCAAGTTACCGTGTTTGTCTTTCGCCAATATTTCGACGGGCCGCATCAGACCGGGGAGCGCGCACGAAGCGCACACGGCGGTCCGTATGAGCACGTTGGGAGAAGTCAAGTGATTGAGCACGTATCCAGTTTGTGAACCGATGGACACTTGAATCGACACGGCGCGACCGGATTTCGCAAACCCCTCCTCGAACGTCGTGTCGCCGAAATACGCCTTCGTCGTCTTAGAAAACCCTTCAGAGTCCATGAGAACGCCGTGTTTCAAGAAGTGTAAAACCATTTTAAAAGTTTTCGGAAACCATCGGCGGTCGTATCGCGTGGACACATCAGGTCGAATACTCTCTAAGATTTCGTCTGGAGCGTGGCAGCTCAGAAAGGCCGCCACGATCGATCCGCCACTCGTACCGGAGATGACCTGCGGACACAAGCCTTCTCTCAAGAGCGTCAGGAGCACGCCGAAATGATACATGGCCAACGCACCCCCGCCCGATAAGCACAGAGCGGTGCGGCCCAAGGAACGATACGACTCTTTCAACACTTTCAACATGTCCGTGGCCCGTTCATCATCGGGAGTGTTCGCGATGTGTTTGATGGCTGCGATGATTTCGTTGTTGAACTCTTGCACCAGATTCTTTGTACCCACTCGAGCGAACCGCAAATGTAGCAAACGATCGATGCCGGCAAAGTTTCTGTGCAACACCGTTCGCAGACATAATCCGAGCGATGTGAGATCATCGCGCTCTCGAGCTGACTTCATCGTGTTCAAATACACCTTCACAAGCTCCATGTCGTACACGTCACTCTTTTCATCCGTCTTCCAAAGCGAACCTCCCTCACCGACATCCGCAGGAAACGAATCCAACATATTCGCAACCGAGCACCAATCTTCATACGTCTTCACACGCTCGAGTTTTGCTAGTTTCTCTTGCCTGTGTTCACTGTAATGCGCGTTCGCCCTACCTCTGTGATCGACTCCGCCCGCGCTCTCGCGAAGCACGACGCGAGCCCTGTGAAACCATGACGGTAGCACGTATTTATTCAACACGATCGCCAAATGCACCAACCCAAGCAACAACGCATTCACGCTCAGCAACGCAATCTCGGCGAACATCAAAATCATCGCCAACCCGTGCGCCGCGGCGTTTGGAAAAATCGGAGGCGCCATGGCCAACGCCAGCGCAAAGAATATCGCGTACATCACTCGCACCCCGATCGCCTTGGCGATCCCTATCCACACGTGCGCAAATACAAATAGCATCATAACGTAAAAACACACCGCGAATGCGAGGAAGAATAACATCTTGACGATGATTTTCTTGTTCTCCTCGATCCAACCGGCGCCAGCCAACTCGCCGAATGTTTGCGCGGCGTCGTTAAAGGCGTCCGAAAACGACCCAAACCTCTCGCGCCAGTCCCGACCGTGTCTCGTGGCCGTGTTTAACGCCGTCGCGTACATCGAGTGTCCCTTAGACGCCGCGGCATCGCCGCGCGCCGTCGAACCGCTCTTCCCATTTCCATTCAACAATTCACCATCGTCCGGCGCCTCCTCGAACGACGCCACCGCGGACGTGCTCACCGACGTGCCTCGCGCGAACGTCGGCGAACGCGCGTGGTCGTCCTCAGACGATCTTCCGCGCGCCATCGATCGCGCGCGGCGTCTCGAAGACGCCTCGCTCGGCGCGCGACCGACTGACTTCAAACCAAATCGCCTCACACAACGCCTCGGCGGTCTCTCGCGAGCGATGGCGATGACGACGGCGACGATGACGACGACGATGACGACGCGCGCGATGTCTGCGTATCGATCGACGCGCGCGAGCGCGCGTCGCGGCGTGCGAGCGGTTCGCACGAATGGATCGCCCATCCTTCCCACCAAGACGAATCGAGGCGATACCGCTCGCGTCAACTCCATCTTCGGCGTCGGCGCGCCCGAGGCCATGGTGGTGGGCGTCGTCGCGCTCCTCGTCTTCGGACCGTCGGGACTGGCGGACATCGCGAAGCAACTCGGGGCGACGATTCGCGAGTTCCAACCGACGATCAAGGAGTTGCAGGACGTCTCCAAAGAGTTTCAAGACACGCTGCGCGATGAGATCGAGAAGCCCTTAGAGGAAGCGACGGCGCCGTCGAAGCGTCAGGCGCCGGTCGGCGAGCCGGTGGCGAAGAAGACGAACGAGAACGTCAAGTTTGACCTGACGGCGGTGTCGGGCGAGGCGAGCGGGGACGCGGGCGCGGACACGGACACGGTGACGGATGAGATGAAGGCGGCGTCCGCCGCCGCCGCGTGGGGTGCCGCGGACGCCGCGGCCACTGATGCGATGGACGTGGCGGACGTGGCGGACGCCGCGGCGGACATGGCGGACATCGACGTCGGCGCCGACGATATGGACGCCGGGGGCGCGCACATGTAAACGCCGGCGAGCGCGACGACGAACGCGACCGTGACGGTGGTCACCGTCTCACGCGCGCGTCGATCGTATTGTCACTCCAAGCACCCTTCGCGCGCTTAATATGTAATTGAAACGCCGCGTGAGCACCCGAGTCCGACCCGCGCCTCAGAATTCGCCTCAGAATTCGCCTCTCGCGTAATCATGGAGGCCCAATTCTCACCGATACATCCGTCGCGCCTGACGCTCGAGGCGACGCCGAGCGGAAACGGAGGCGAACGCGCGAACGCGCGCAAGCTGAGCTTCGACGAATACGACACGGGGAGCGTCGTGTCGTTGGAAAACGGCGAAGAATCCGATCTGGATGTCGATGAATTCGCGGCACGACAGGAGGACACCGATGGACTATCCGCCACGGAGAGCGACGTGTCCGTCGAGACAATCTCGGCCATCGAGCGCGAAAACGCGTTGTTCGACGTCGTGGTGAAGATGCGTCGCTCGCTCGGGAACGGGAAGCACAGGCGGCGATTTACTAAACATAGAAACTGTTTCACGGGGAGACAGGCGGTTCAGTGGTTGGTGGCGTCGGGAATCGTGCGAACGAGCGAGGCGGCGGTGCGATTGGGCAACGAGCTGATGCACGCAAAGTTGATCGTTGGCGTGACCAAGGGAGCGAGGGATAAGTTTGAGAAGCGCTCGCATCTGTACGCGTATCACCTGGGCGTCGGGCCCGGGATATCGGCAGCCAAGTACTACGTGTCGACGGAGATGCTCGCCATGGAATCTCGCATGAAGACGGTACAGACGGTCGTGAATAGACACACGGCGGCGGTCGAGGCGCTGTCGAGCGAGCACGCGGCGGCGATGGAGCGCGTTGAACAGGCGGTGGCGACCATAAAGCTCGAACTGAGCGTTCTGCGCGCGAGCGTGGTGGCACTCGTTGTGTACATCGTGTTACCATTTTTTAAAACGGACGCCATGGCGCTCGCATCATTCTTTGGTTTGAAGGTTCAGCTCGAGTCGATTCTCGTGATAGTATCGCTGTGCGCCGCCGCAGCAGTCGTTGGTTCCAGTATTTTAGGTGTCTTCTACACGGGCGTTTTGACGCGGCAACAAGTGTACGAGAACACAACGACGCGGGATTTCCGACGCGTGGACATGGGCGCCGCGTCTGATGACGAACATATACAACCACTTCGATCCTTGAAGCAACAAGAGTCGAGCGTCATAGAACGCCAGCCTTCCTTCCTGGTGGCGTCAGCCAGTATGCTTCAGCGGACAGCGTCGCGTTTGATGGGTCCTCACACGCAGCCGATGCGACCAGAAGATAGAGCAGGGCCTCCGCCGAGCATCCCACCGGAGGATTGGGTCGATAAGCCGTGTGCGCTCCGCTTCGTCCCGAGCGATGCGCAAGTCATCCGACAAGAAGGTCAGCTCCCGGATTCCATGGTCAGAGCTCAGATACCTTTCGAAATAGATTCAGAGATTTTCAAGGGACGAATGGTCGTGTACGTTCGAGGTTTGACGAACACGCCATCGGACATATTTGCAGGTAAAGCGCGGACGATCCAACTCGCTATTCAAGGCAAATTCAAGCGCGAGATTCCCATGGATGACTGCGTCATCGGTCAGTGCCTGTCTCGCCCACTGCAGAATTTACCATCGAGATGGTTGCTCGCGCTCTGTGCGCGCGTCGTGCAAGGATTCGGAGAAAAATGGGGCATCGAGCTATCGATGCCTACGGCTGAACGTCCGTTCATGCTCGCTCCGATAGCCCTCGCGGCGCAGGCTATGAGCTGCGAATACGAAGGCGACGTGCAGGATATCGAGGGCTCCATCATAGAGAACGTCGACGCCATGTCTGATGTGTTCCCAGCGGGCGTGACGGCATCCAAGCGTCAGAAAATCCTCAAGGGTATACTTCGAAAGAGCAGAAAAGGTCTGGCTAAAATGCCGGTTTTCGACACCGAACGGGTGTGGACCTTTGGTTTCTGGCAGTCGCAGATCAACTTCATGACGTACAGAATCGATCTCGGCATCGGTATCTTCAACTTAATCAGAATCATGGACGGTCAACCGTTATGCTTCTGCTCTTCGACGCGCGCCGGTCATATCCTGTTTAGAATGGAAGTTTGGCACCGGGAACTCATGAAGGGCGCGGAAGCCGCGTACGAGCGGGAGAGCAAAAAGAATCGCCCGCGTCGTAGCTCGATCGAATTTCGTTCGCCTCTCAGAAAAGATTAGATTAATCTTGTGAAATTTGCATTTTCTTCACCGTCCTATCGATGCGAGCTGGTCTCAAAGTGAGTTCGTCTGTTGTTACATTGTTCGCGGGAACTGAAAATTCGCCAGGTGGCGCGTTGGATGTGACGTGACTAGAAGAGTTCGTTCTCGCCTCAGTCGCGATCGCACGATTACCGGCACTTTTTGCCACACAGGGTGAAAATAAGCGTCAACAAAAGCGCAAGCAACACGATTCCCACCAAAGCCTTCATCTTCATGTTCTCGCACCACAACTTTCGTCTAAGCTGTCTTCCAGTTTTGTGAAAGTTGTCCGCTTGAAATCGCAACGCGTCGCTCTTATCGACCAGAATTTCAATCTTCTCCCCCCTATCGAGCACCTTCTCGATGTTATCCATCATTATCTCCTTCACCTGGCTCACTTGTTGCTGCACTTGGCTCACCTTACTGACCGAATCCGGGTTCGCCGAACAAAACTCGAGGTGTTCCTTGAGTCTCGGCGCGAAGGACTTATTCAAAGAGTGCGCGATCGCGTCCTGCGCCTCGGAAGCGTGATCTCTCGTGAATTCGCCCTTTATCCTGTCGAGACACGCGAACGGCACGTGTCGCCCGACTTCACTATCCGCCACGACCAGGTACGTGAATCCGTTTTCGACGACGTAGTTAAACGTGTGTCCGTCCGCCGTGTACGTGAACCTCGTGTTGTCATCCGAGAGTTTCTCGAGCGCCTGCGTCGTCGAAGCGACGCGTCCTCGGTCAGTCATCATCGTCGTCGTCGTCGTCGCGCGAACGCACTCGCGCGCGCTCGTCGTCATCATCACTAGGATCGCGCGTCTCCATCCTCACGCGCGCGCGCGAACGCCCGAATCCCGACGACCCGACCGCGGGCACGCTTGGACCCCCTCGCGCGCTCTCGCGCGTTTCCCATCGCGCGCGACGCGCGCGCGGACCCACCTGCGTGGCGATCGTGCTAAAGTTTCCACTGTAATTCGTGTACTCGGCGAGCACGGTCGTGCGTCGCGCGACGAACGCGTAGATGAGCGGCATCGTTCTCGCGAGGGATCTCTCGCGAGGCGGAGTGTGCGGAATCGGGACGCGCGCGTTACAAAAATGTTCCTCTGTCGAGAGCGTCGAGCGAGGTGCGAGACGACAGAGAGGCGGGGCGAACGACATGTCGCGCGTCCTCTCATCGCGGGCCGCGCTTGTCTTGAACCGCACGCCAGTACAGGTCGGCGTACGCCTCGGCGGGCTCGTACCA
>CEVL01162444.1_pt1 | contig 11000 bp, 10 predicted proteins | sample 427051 | NCBI WGS metagenome assembly CEVL01 (sample SAMEA2623673, study PRJEB7988) | marine metagenome | biome: marine biome (ENVO:00000447); feature: surface water layer (ENVO:00002042); material: "saline water (ENVO:00002010), including plankton (ENVO:xxxxxxxx)" | depth 5 m
AAAAGGTGACTAAGACGAAAAGAGTATTGGTTACCAATGACGACGGAATTTACTCACCGGGACTCAAAGAATTAGCCCGAGTACCTAAAGAATTAGGTTTCACCCCAGTTATTGCCGCTCCTTCAATTAACTGGAGCGGGGCATCTGCTGCCTTAGGGCCCTTAACTAATCCAGATCATGTATCTGTTTCTTCAATTAATCTTGACGGAATTGAAGAGATAGAAACGTTTTCCGTTGACGCTCCTCCTGCTCTCATCGTGATGCTTGCAATGCTGGGAGGATTCGGGGACCCCCCAGATTATTTAATCTCAGGAATAAACAAAGGCCCTAACACCGGTAGATCAACGATGTACTCTGCAACAGTCGCTACCACACTTGTAGCTTCCAAATTTGATTGTCCAGGGTTAGCGGTCAGTCTCGGCGATGGCACAGAAGAAGAATCTGATCAATGGGAATGGCCCACTGCAGCGGCGATTGCTACTCCGTTATTACGGTGGCTAACAAGCGCACCACCAAGAACAGTACTGAACCTAAATGTCCCAAATGTGAAATTGGCGGAAGTAAAAGGTCTAGCCCAATGCGACTTGGCACCTTTAGGCGGAGTACAAACCAGCATTGTTGGAAAAGACGAAACAGGAATACACATAGACCTTTTACCCACAGATGGACAGATGCACGAAGGAACAGACTCTGCGAAGCTACGCGAAGGTTATGCAACCGTTACCGCTTTGGCACCAACAGCAGCTGTGGAGATGAATCTTCCATTTCAAGGTTGGTATGAGGAAATAGATCAGGAAGGCTAAAGATGTGTTAGTTGCTTTAGTCGCCGGTTGTTTATTATCTCTAATTGTCGGCTACTTACTTGGTAAGAGAATCAAGAATAAGCCTCTTGAAGATCACTCTGTAGATACACCTGGTTACCAGATTACTGAAAGAGCGTTAGACACTGTCCCAATGGGAGTAGTTATTGCAGATAAAAAAGGAGAAATAGTTTTTAGAAACAATACTGCTGATGCCTTGATTGATTCTTGGGAGAACGGAGTCATCGGCCATAAGGTCAGAGAATGTTTACATGCTGCAATTAAGGAAAACCAAAACTCTGAGCAAGTTCGAACTCCCGGCCCCCCACAAAGAACAATTGAGATAACAACCCGTCAATTGAACGAACTTGACGATGTCATTGGATCAATAGCGGTGCTATCAGACGTCACAGAACAAAACCGGATCGAAACAGTGCGTAGTGATTTCGTAGCAAATGTGAGTCACGAACTAAAAACACCCATTGGAGCAGTCAGTTTATTAGCTGAAACCCTTACACAAGAATCCGATCCTGAAGTAATAGCACGTTTATCAAAGCGACTAGAGGCTGAATCTCAGCGATTAGGAAGAATAGTTAACGACATTCTTGATCTAAGCAGGATAGAAGGACAATTATTAGACGACAGAACCGTAATAGATCTTGAAGAAATAGTTGGAGAAGTGGTTGACCGTCTCTCAACAGTGGCAGACAACAGGAGAGTGAGAATACAAACACAAACTGCTTCAACTTTTATTAGTGGAGATCGCCTCCAATTCATAAGCCTTGTGCATAATTTAATTGAAAACGCAGTCAAATATTCCGAAGACAACGGTGAAGTGAAAGTTACTCTTGAATACATTAATGATGAAAAACCACTAGTGAAATTGCAGGTGCAAGATACTGGTATAGGGATTCCAGAACGTGAACAAGAAAGAATATTTGAACGTTTTTATAGAGTTGACCGCGCTAGAAGCCGTCAAAGCGGCGGAACAGGACTTGGTTTATCAATTGTCCGCAACGTCGCCATACAACATGGAGGGACAGTAGAGGTTCATTCCATTGAACACGAAGGAACAACAGTCACTGTTCATATTCCAGCTCAAACTTTGAAAGAAAAAGAAAGAGCGGAACATGGATAAGAAACAAATACTTGTAGTCGAAGATGAAGATTCGTTTGTTGACGCATTAACAGTAGGTTTAGAACGCGAGGGATTTATAGTCAATGTCGCCATAAATGGGACCGAAGCTCTAAAAATATTTGAAGAAACCAAACCTGACTTAATTCTTCTTGACATCATGCTTCCAGAAATATCTGGAATAGATGTTTGCAGAGAAATCCGTACAAAGTCAGATGTACCAATCATCATGGTCACAGCCAAAGGAGAAGAAATTGACACTGTTCTCGGTTTAGAAATCGGAGCAGATGACTACGTAACAAAGCCTTACCGGCTACGGGAATTGGTAGCACGAATCAGATCAGTGCTTCGCCGAGCTGAAGACACTAAAAAAACAAAACCAGCATTAGGAAACCAAACAGACAATGACTCCCTACTTAAGGTAGGCAATGTTTCCGTTAATTTAAGTCGTCACGAAGTCTTAGTAGACGATCAACAGGTAATGATGCCCCTCAAAGAATTCGATCTTCTTGTTTTACTTATGGAAAACCCAAACCTTGTTCTAACTCGAGACACCATAATTGATCGAATCTGGGGATTTGATTATGTCGGCGATACCAAAACCCTTGATGTCCACATAAAGCGTCTTCGCAACAAAATCGAAGCTAACCATAAAGATCCAAAAAAAATTATCACTGTCCGAGGTGTGGGATACAAATACAGCAACACCTAATAGAAAGTAAGGCATAGTCTTAAGTTGTGGACTTAGATGACGAATCCTCCTTGAGGCCTAAAAAAGAAAACACACCGTCTGGTCTTTGGCTAACACCGTTTGCTCGATTAGGGCGAACCCACGCGTTCGGAACCATGTCCGATGCCATGATCGCAGTAGCTCTTGCCGGATCAGTATTTTTCTCTGTTGACCCAAGTGCTGCTCGTTGGCGGGTTGCCCTTTATTTAGTTCTCACTATTGCCCCCTTTGCAGTAGTTACTCCACTCATAGGTCCTCTAATTGACAGAATTTCTGGTGGCCGGAGAAGGATGATTCTTTTCACCACAATCGGACGAGGTGTTTTAGCATGGCTAATGACTCGCCACATTGACAGCCTTCTTTTATTTCCCGAAGCATTCGGATTCCTTGTTCTTGGGAAAAGCTATTCCGTAGCTAAAAGCGCCGTGCTGCCTGAGTTAGTGCGATCCGATCTCGGTCTCGTGGAAAGCAACGCCAAACTCAGTGTCGTTGGAGCATTGAGCTCTATGGCTGGAGCAGCAATCGGAGGCCTGGCTCTATTAGGTGGAGATGCTTGGCCAGCATGGGTAGCCGTATTCGGATTTGGAATAACGACCTTGTACGCATTACAGGTACCAAAAACCGTCGTGGCCAAAAAACCAGCATCCGCTAACGAAATAACAGAACTTAAAACAGAAAGCATCGTTTACACCGCAGCAACGATGGCTTTCTTACGCGCAGCAGTAGGTTTTGTAACCTTTTTGCTCGCTTTCGAATTCCGAGGCGGTGACGAAGGACTATCACTAAGCGGCATCGGTGAAGCAGCCGGAGTAGCAACTGGCCATCTCCGTAATCAAGATGTTTTTGGAACCCCTGGGGCTCCTGCTTGGCATTTCGGAGTAGTTATGGTCGCAGCCGGACTTGGAATGCTCATAGGAGCAAATCTTGCACCACGCATGAGAAAAAGATTCATCGAAGAACGAATAATCTTTCTTGCACTTCTCTTACTTTTTACCGGAGCTATAACCGCCGCATTCGCACTGGGAGTTCTCGCTGCCGTTCTTATTTCCTTTGTCACCACCATCGCTGGAGGCACAGCCAAATTAGCGTTCGACTCGCTCGTTCAACGTGACGCACCAGACGCAAACCACGGAAGATTCTTCGCAAAATTTGAAGGACGTTTCCAAATGAGCTGGGCAATAGGCGCACTCATCGCTGCTTTGGCACCCATACACCCTCACTGGGGATATGCCGGATTAGCAGGAATTTCTTCCGCAGCTCTTCTCTGGTATCACATCGCTACACAAGAGTCACGACGACGTGCTACTCCAACAAAATCTGATCGCCCAGACGGCCAACTACCGATTTGGGAAAGAGAAAATATAGATCCAGATCAATAGAGGATTACGTATCAAGAAGTTCTGTTCTCGCTAACCAAAGACGAGGGTTCTCCACCTCATTTGGGGTGGGAAGACATCTTTTATCTTCCCATAATCTGAACAGATCATCGGCTCCACCCCATTTAATTACTCCACTAACAAAACTCGCGCCACGATCCACCTGATCTTGTGTGAGATTAAGTCCAAGAACTTTTTCAACAAACCGGTCTGCTTCACTAGTTTCAACACGTCGCCGACGAAGAGCCTCGGTGATCATTGAATAGTTCGGAACAAGACCTGTACCTATCTCATCCATGAAATAGTCCACGTAACCAATCACTACCGCGACAAGCGCTTCAAGATGAGGAAGCAACTCTTCTTGATCAGCAGACCTTACGGCACCCAAAATAAATTGAGGATCAATATTTTCACCGATATTTAAAAGACTTTCAGGGTCTGGCGAAATTCCCATCTCATTTAATTGTTCCTCAAGCGCAGACGGGTCATTCTGAAAACTACTTGCATGACGTTTCAGAAGATCGCTAATTGCTTCATTAACATGAGCGACACCAAATAGTGCATGATGAAGCGACTCATGAAGACACACCCAAAGTCTGAGGCCGTCAACAGGCAAACTCCAATCCTTACCAAAATCACTAATATTCGGGTCAATCACGAGAAGATGATCTTCGTTGCGGGGGATTGGAAGATCGTAACTTCCGAGACTCCGAGTGGCGAGCCGCCCAACCATAGTCCCCGTCGTGATACTAGAAATTTGCGGAACAATAGCTGCAAATATTTCAGCAAACGCCTCCATAGCACCCTCAGGGAGCCCAAGGAAATCCTCACTTGGAAGATTCTCTTTAAGAGTCTCGGGATCAGGCATCCCCTCTTGTAAAGAATCAGTCATTTGCGAAAGTAACGGCTCGAGCGAACTAATGCTTCTTTCCGCCCACAAAGACCGGTTAAGGGGCTCAATAACTAAAGGATGACCACGATTAATTAAAAGACCAGTTTTATTCTCAACCTGTAATTGCGCCACTCTCGCTAATTGTTCATATTCCATCCGAGCAACTGGATCAATATTTGTTTCCGGTCGACCATCAGCAGCTATTGACATAGCCAAACGGCGAGCATTTTCATTAGGGTTAATTTTTGAAATACCACTAAAATCACTTGATCCTATGACTTTAAAAAAATCACCCAACTGCTCAAACGGATTTTCATCAAATTCATCATCTGGTGTTTCGTTAATGTCCACAAAGGCATCGTAGAGCAATGAACACCCAGAAGCCTCGCGTTGTGGTTACAGGATCCACAGGAGCAGTTGGCCGTCAAGTATGTTCACGCCTCGCTGAAGAGGGATATCACGTGCTTGGATTAGACCGCCGATCCGGAATTTCTTTAAATCCAGAAGTCACATTACAAACCGTTGATTTAGCTGTTGCAGATTTACGGGCACTTCTTACCGGCGCGGATATCGTCGTGCATCTTGCTTCCGGCGTTCAAGCACATGACGTTGAAGAAGACCCTGGACATAACATGCTTGCTGTCGCTGAACGACTATTAGCTGCCGCCGACACAGCAGGAGTCACTCATTTTGTTATCCGCTCCTCCGCAATGGTTTACGGGGCCTGGGAAGACAATCCCGTACCCCTTACAGAAGATGCAGAAATCCGCCCATGCCCAGGTTTCCGATTTGCTGAACACCGTGCCGCTCTTGAAAAAATTGCACGTGAATGGGCGGAAAAGAATAAAAAACGTTCTGTTTCCGTGTTACGAACCGCAGTCACAGTCGGAGAAGAAAGACCAGGTGGACTTGCAAGAGTTCTAGAGTCAGCAAAGAACATCCGCACAGAAGAAGGCGACCCCATGGGCCAGTTCCTTCACGCAGACGACCTCGCAGAAGCGGTTATTTGCGTGGTAAAAAATAACTTTGACGGACCAATCAATGTCGCCCCAGACGGTTGGATGTCCTCCGCTCTTTTAGCAGAATTAAGCGGCCCGGTGCCGCGAATACGGGTGCCGGCCTTTATCGCTCGACTCGCCGCATCAATAAGATGGCAAATCGGTTTAACAGACGCACCCGCTTCCATAGTGCCCTACACCATCTATCCATGGATTATTTCTAACGACCGAATAAAAGAGTTAGGTTGGGAAGCCCAACACACCAACGAAGAAGCCTATGTCGTTGGCTATGAACCTAAATTAAGCGATCAACTTAATGCCGGAAGCCGTCAACGCTTAGCGTTTATCGCTGCCGCAATAATCGTTGGATTCGTTATTTCCGGAATAGTACGAACATTTCGAGAACCCAAGTAGGTCCCTAAAATACGTGGAGCCCTAACAATCGGGTCGTACGATGAAATAGATGTCAGAACTATTAGAAGAATCTTCAAATTTTTCATCTCTCACAGAAGATGATTGGTGTGCATTGCATGCCGAAGATCTCCCTGTTCAAGAAGCCCTTGACTGGGTCAATAAACCAGACTGCGGAGCAGTGGTGCTCTTCACCGGAAACGCTAGAGACCACGCCCCTGAACGACCGGATGTAACCGAACTCGCTTATGAAGCTTATGAAGAACAAGCACTTCCCAGAATGAAGGAAATTGTTAAAGAAGCACGGGCACGATGGCCTGAAATAAGAAGATTGGCATTACTTCACAAAACAGGAAAAGTCGAAATAAGCCAAACAGCTGTCATCGTTGTAGCTTCTTCCCCGCACCGCAAAGACGCATTCGAAGCATCTCGATTTTGCATAGACGCGCTCAAAGCAACTGTTCCAATTTGGAAGTACGAAAAATGGGGAGAAAATGAAAACTGGGGTGTGGACGCTCAACATGTCCTCAATATCTCCGAACTCCCACAGCCCAAAGACAAGGCTTCCTTAACATGAGTTCTTCCGTACTGTTTCTTGCCGGAGGAGTCGCTTTTGCTTTTATTGGATCAATCCTGGTTTGGGTAGTAAGCCGTCCACGTTCTCGCCCCCAAGATCCAAATGAACTACGAAACACTTTAAGAAATCTTCATCAAAATGGCACGAAGAGGAGTAGATCTGGATCTCCAGCTCAACCATCAAGCGTCCTACGGTCATATGAAGAATTACCCCAAGAACAGCCGTTTGAGAAGTAGGTAGAGAACATGGCACGAGATCTCGCTATTGACTTAGGAACAGCTAATACCTTGGTTTACACCCGAGGCGAAGGACTCGTTTTCGCTGAACCCTCAGTGATTGCTTTAAATAAACGCACCGGCGAAGTTCTCGCTATGGGAAATGAAGCATGGAAAATGATCGGCAGAACCCCGGGCCATATTGTTGCTGAACGGCCACTTCGAAAAGGAGCAATAAAAGATTTCGATATCACCCAACGCATGGTTCGAGTCCTCTTCGAAAGAGTGGGAGTAAGCAGGTTTAACCGTCCAAAAGTTCTTATTTGTGTTCCTTCAGCCATTACAGCAGTTGAGAGAAGAGCAGTAACCGAAGCAGCCAGACGAGCCGGCGCTACTGACGCTCAACTCATTGAACAACCTCTTGCCGCTGCCATTGGAGCGAACCTCCCCATTAGTGAACCAGTGGGCAACATGGTGGTTGATATAGGCGGCGGAACTTCAGAATCCGCCATGCTGTCCCTTGGCGGTGTTGTCGCCTTAGAAGCAGTTCGAGTTGGCTCATTTGATATCGACACCGCCATTCAGGATTACTTAAGAAACGAATATGGAATGGCTATCGGTGAACACACCGCAGAAGAAATCAAAATCCAAATAGGTTCCGCAGCCCCAATGCCAGCCGAGTTACGAGCGGAAGTGACCGGCCGAGAGCTAATGACAGGATTACCTAAAAAAGTAATCCTGACCGCAACCGAAGTGCGTAAAGCAATTAATGAACCAGTCACAGCCATGATCGAATCCGCCGTCACGTGCTTAACACAAGCACCACCGGAACTCGGCCAAGATCTCATCACACAAGGTATTCATCTAGTAGGTGGTGGTGGACTTTTAAGTGGCTTTGATTTACGGCTAGCCGAGGAAACTGGTGTCCCGGTTTATCAAGTTGAAGAGCCACTTGAATGTGTAGTCCTTGGAGCAGGGCAATGCATAGAAAGTTTTGAAGCTATGCGTGCAATGTTTATGGACTCACGACCACGAAAAGTCGGTCGATAACATCACTCATTTGTTGTATTTGACGTTATTGAATTACTTCAATCAACTACAGGAACTTTCTTCGAACCCGTAGTCAGCCGCGTAATCAAAAGCATCGTTGAAACTTGAGAAGGTTCCTGAAAGTGCTCCTTCAGGAATAGTTACCAGTTCAGTTGCAGGTACCATCTCGGTTCCTTCAAGCCGGAAAGGTGAAATGTCTAAAGTCCACTCGGAATCCATATCACCGCTATCTTCTAAATCTGATTTTACTTGTGAATAGACCGTGGTTCCTTCAATGATTTGACATGCAGATCGGTAGAAAGGCGGCATGGGCGTGTAACTATCTGATCCTCTTAAAACCCATCTATAACCGGTTTCAGAATTTGTAACTAGTGTTAGAGCGCAATCGCTGAAAACAGCAAGTCCACCTGGAACTGTGCGTCTAACATCAGGAATCGATAGCCATACTTCAACAGCTCCGTTATCGTCAATGTCGTGACTAGCCCAAGCACCAGCTTCAGGCATTAAACCGCCTCCGATTTCAATTACGTGATAGCGGTCTTCGCTATCACCCATTAAGACAACTAGGTACGCTGTGAACGAACTAGATCCTTCATCTACTGTTGCCGCCCATATTTGATCAACGTTGCCATCTCCATCTACGTCACCTTCGTTTGCTTCTGAAGGATCAAGAGTGATGCCATCGGGCAATGCATCGCCGGTACATTCTGGAGCTTCAGTTGTAGTTGTTGTTTCTGTTTCTGTTTCTGTTTCTGTTTCTGTTGTAGTAGTAGCTTCGGTAGTGGAAGTGGCGTCCTCTAACGCGTCTGTTGCCTCTTCAAGTGCATCCGTTGCATCTTCTAAAGCATCAATTGCTTCATCTCGCGCTTCTTCTGCTTCTTCTAATGCTTCTTCAGCGTCATCTAACGCATCAAGTAAAGCACTGTCATCAGCTTTACTACTACAAGAAGCAATGACTAAAACCATTAATAATAGAACTGCCAAAGTTTTCTTTGAATTAAACATGGTGTTGTCCTTCCCCTACTTACCTTAAACGTTAGTTGAAACAAGTTCATTGCGAAGTGGATGATTGAATTATGAAGTGTCTTAGTTAGGAAAGAAGATCTTCAGCAGCTTGACGAGTTTGCAAATCTCGATCTTCTAATTTTCGTTTCAGCGCTTCATCCACTTCTGGCCCCTCGAATGGAGCGAGAGCTAAAGTAGCTCGACGTCGAACATTTGGTTTATCTTCCAAGGCAGCGAGGATTGCCGGTAAACCGTCACTGTGGCCAAGAGAACCTAAACACGCAACTGCTGCTTCTCGACAAAGAGAATCCTCATGTTCAGAAACAACAGTATGTATCTCATCAACTAATTGAGCAGTATCTCTATACGTGTCTCCGATTTCTCCAATAACCCAGCATGCCATTTCAACAACAAATGATGAAGGGTCTTTCAACAATAAGAGAGTCTGATCTATTTGTTTTTGACTAGACGGCAATTTAACCACTAACTCAAGAGCACGCCTTCTTACATTTTGATTTTCATCAGAAAGGGCATGAAAAATATTTTCCTCCGCGTCTAAATCCAATTGCAGAACTGCATTCAACGCCACTTCTCTTAACTCAGGAGCATCATCACTTAGATACTTGATGATTTCTGAGTTCGTAAGATTTCCTTTTCCGTGACCAGCAAGGATAATTTCACGACGACGCTCAGAGACCTCTTTTATAGGTGGCTCTTCTTTATGTACATATTTGTTCAAATTGGTTCACCCAATAAATTGTTCAAGCAAAAAACCAGAAGCAAAAAATATGACCCCAAGAACAGTAGCGATCGCCATACCGCCCCCAACAACGATGGCAACAATAAAAATGATGGATCTCAGACGATGCCACCACTGAATCTTCGCTTTCTTACCAGTCGCGACTTTTCTTGGTGGTTGAAACCAAATCCCAGCCAAAGCACCAATATTCCACTTCTGGTCTACGCCTTTCTCAACATCACCATCAGGAGGCAACCAGTTCCTACCAATGGTGTGTAAATCATTTCTGTATAAAAAAACATCTTTTCTTCTTCCAACTATTGGTTTAGTGACAGGGAAAATGATTTGAATCATGGCAGGCTTAAAGAAATCAGTAAAAAAACGGATCCAAAAAAAGAAAATCAGAAGACTGACTCCGAAAGCAACAGATGACATGGAAGACAACATTAATGAAAAGAGTACAGGACACCATGTCACACCGGAAGAAATACCTATTGATCATGAACAAATAGCAGAAGTAACCGATTCATCAAATCAACGAAAATGGCCACAAATACTTTTCCTTATCGGCCTTGTCGTTGTAATTGTTATGTCTTTTGTCCAATTCCCTTACTATGCGTACGCTCCAGGATCAGTTAATCCTCTCACCGAACGTGTAGTCATTTCTGGAACAGAAACATTTTTACCCGAAGGAGAAATTCTGTTTACCACTGTTTCTCAAGATTCAGATGTAAATGGGTGGGAATTTCTTCAAGGAACATTTGATGAGTCAATCTTGCTGATTGACGAAGATGTAATCCTCGGAGAACGAAACCGAAGTGAAGTCCGAGCATTCAACTTACAGTTAATGAAATCATCAAAAATGACTGCAGTAGCTGTAGCACTTCGACACCTCGGCTACGAACCCTATATAGCAACCGGAGTCGGGATGGTGGAAGTACAGGGCCCCGCTGAAGGACTTCTCACCACTGATGACGTCATAACTGCAATTACTGCAGACGACACACTCGATTTATCTAACTGGACAGAGTTGAAAACCTCCGAAGAATTGATTTCACAACTCCAAACTTAT
>CEVL01023359.1_pt1 | contig 10997 bp, 6 predicted proteins | sample 427051 | NCBI WGS metagenome assembly CEVL01 (sample SAMEA2623673, study PRJEB7988) | marine metagenome | biome: marine biome (ENVO:00000447); feature: surface water layer (ENVO:00002042); material: "saline water (ENVO:00002010), including plankton (ENVO:xxxxxxxx)" | depth 5 m
AAATATACTGTACGGATAAGATAAATAAATCAAGTCGTCATGATGCAGACGTTGTTGCGAAGGTCAAAGTCGGCGTCGTCGCAGAGCATGCGGCGAATGCACTTGTCCCAGATTTGAAGCCCCTCGTCGTTTGATTCTGGAAGCACGCGGCGAAGACGCACGGATGTTTCATCGCTCGCCTCCACGTCCTCTCCCTCGAAAGGAGCGACGTTGAACTTGAAGTAGAACGTGTTCGCCACCGCCGAGGTCACCTTGTGAGGATTGGTGACGATGGCGCGCACCTCGAGGTAGACGCTTGGCTTGCCGCATCGTGCGTCCTCGGCGTTGACGGTGTGCATGACTTTACACTTGAAACGCACGAGATCACCGATGCTCACCGGAAGCATAAAGTCGATGTCGCTCATCTCCACGAACATTGGATGACCGCCGGAAAAGAGTTGGCAGTTGGCGTACGCGAGTTCGTAGGCGCGACGAAGGAGGAATCCTCCGAAGACGCGTCCCGAGAGGTTGCGTTGCTGCGGCTGCGCGACGAACATGTTTTCAGCCATGGTTTGCGTCGTCAAGACTTCGTTGTACCCAGCCGTGAGCGCGGGCATCTCTTGGTTCAAACACGCGCGTTCGCGAGTCTTTCGAACCCAATCCGAGCGATGCTTTATGAGTTCGTCGTTGAGCACGGCGTCGCCCTTCTTCTTGCGAAGACGCCTGCGTAAAATCGACGCCTGAATCTCTTGAAATCGCTCCTTGTGCTTTCTCGTCTCGCAGATGAGCGGGTTCACCGGCCACGCCGCGTTCGTTTCCGGATCTCTCGCGACGAACGTGAAATCAGCCGCCAACGCCGGTTCCGTGCGCTCGTCGTCCACGGTGGCGTCTCGCGTCGACGAATCGTCGTCGTCCGCCTCCATTCGAATCACCATGCTCGACGTCCCCACGAACGCCACCTCCCCCCGAATGACTACGTTTTTATCCAAAGACAAAGGCCTGTTCAACCGCACCCTATCCACGCTCGCCGTCACCAATTGCGGCGTCTTGGTCGTATCGTCGTCATCGTCGGCGTGAAAAAACGCGATGTTCCCCGCCAACGAGTCCAAATCCTCCAATATTCGTCCCATGCGCACCGCTCCTCGTCCGTGCTGTCGATACATCTCTCGCATCTCCTCATCGCTCTCCCACACGTACACCGCCGTGTGCGTCTGCGGCGCGCGTGCGACGAGTTTTTCGCTCAGTTTCGTCGCCGCCTTGCCGCTCTCGGCTTTTCGAAGGCGTTCCCTCCACAGCTCCTTCGTGACGTGCGTGCGCGTGTGCGCGATGTGCACGTCCTCCGGCGACGACGAGGAGGACGAGGACGAGGACGCCCGTCTCGACCGCGCGTCGGCGTCGCGCCGCGTCGACGGCGCCGCGATCATCGCGCGCGCGCCCTCGAGCCGTCCCGATGACGACGACACCGTCGTCGTCGACGCCGACGATGCGCGCGACGCGAGCGAGACCCCGCGCGCGAAACCACGCGCGAGGTCTAACGCGTACCGTCGCGCGCGGTGCGTCGACGTCGCCATGGCCGCGTTCGCGCGCGCCCCGTCGCGGTCTCGCGCGCGAATCGGCGGGCACGCGCGACAAGGATGAACGTTGAATCGACGAGTCATGACTCAAGAATATGTCCATCTTTCTGAAAAGAATCTTCGGATAGGCGGGCGACGCCGATGCGGCGCGAGAGAGAGCGCGGCGCGGGACCGACTCTCGCGCGCGCCCGTGACCGCGAACGTCGTCATGGTGCTCCCGGTGGCGCATCACGAGACGCCGAATCGTCGTCGACGAGGCGCGACGGCGGCCATCTTTTACGGCGCCACCTCCATCGCCACCGTGTTTCTCAACAAGGCGATATTCGCCGTGTGGAAGTTTCGATACCCCGCGAGCCTGGTGACGGCGCAGACGGTGTTCACGGTGTTCGCCATCGTCGCCCTGGAGCAGTTGGGCGTCATCTCGCCGAGCGGTGCGAAAGGGTTTCGTGGGAACTTCGACGCCAAGGCGTTTCGGAGGGTGGGCTCGGTGAGCGCGGTGTTTCAGTTGAAGCTCGTGTTGGACATGAAGGCGCTGTCGATGATCAATATACCGATGTATGGGGTGTTGAAATCGTCCACGACGCCGTTCGTGATGCTGCTGGATTACGTGATGATGTACAAGGTGGCGACGAGGAGGGTGCAAGCCGCGGTGTGGCTGACGACGCTCGGAGGCGTGTGCGCGGGATCGGGGGATCTTGAGTTTACGGTTTTAGGTTATTTAGTTGCGTTGGCGAGCGCGTTTTGTACGGCTCTGTACGTCGTTCTCGTTGGTAAGATCGGCGACGAATTACAGTTGGATTCGTTCACGCTTTTACTGTATAATTCGTTGTGGAGCGCGCCGTTGAGTTTCGCCATTTGCGTCCTCTTCGGCGAGCACCGAGAGATTTTGGATTTCCCTTACAAGACACACATCGGGTTCGTGCTCGCGTTTTTGTGCTCGTGTTCGAGCGCGTTCGTGTTGAATTACGCCACGTACCTGTGCACGCAGTTGAACGAGGCGTTGACGACATCCGTGGTGGGACGAACGAAGTCAATCGTGCAAGGACTCTTCGGCTTGTTCGCGTTTCACGTGCACACCAGTCTGACGAACGTCGTGGGGATTCTTTTGAATTCAGCCGGCGTCGCGTGGTACGCGTACGAAAAGTACACCGGCGGAAAGAAGACGAGCGCCGGAAACGCGGCGCCTGAATCTCTAGATTCGTGCATCATTCATCGCGAAGATTCGCAACTCACGCTCGACAGTTCGGCGTCGCCGAGGTCGCGCGCCAAGGCGGCATTCAACGATTTCGTCAACGTGAATAGCGCGAAATATCATTCAAACTAGCATATTATTGTTGAGTCACGGTAATTCGTGGTTCAAGTAGCTACAGTCTTAATACAAGCAATCAAATGTTGAATTGATTTGAAAACAAGGTCTGACGTCGCATCGCTCAGTCCTGATGCTCTCGTCTTCCCGCGCCTGGCGCCGCCGCCTGCGCGGCGCGGAGTCGGGGTGGGATCCACGACGGGAAGATGGATGCCACGAGGCTGTACATGAAAATCTTAACCTCACCCAGGTACGATCGAGGCATCTCCGTGTACCCGGCGGCGTGCGTCGCGCGAGTGGGCATGACGACGGGTCTGTTGAATTCGTCGCCGTCACCGTTCGCGTTCGCGCCCGCGTTTCCTCGGTCGCCGTTCGCGTTCCCATCGCGCGGTCGACCGATATTTTCGTTACCGGTGAGCCACTGCGCGATCGGGGCCAGCGCGCCCGTCTGTTGAAGGTACACAAAGACGGCGACGACGACGTAGAGCGCAAGCTGCGCCGCGCTCGCGTCTTGGGACAAAAAGAACACCATCAAGCCGAGCTTGAAGATGAGCTTGAGATCGATGCGAATGTGAATCACGCGCACGCGCGCGCCGGGTGGAATGTTCAAATCCGGCGGTAAACCGTTTCGAATGTTTTGAACGCCGACGTCTCGCCGCCGCGCCGGGAAAAATCCTCGTCCCTCATCCGCGCCCGTCGCGTCCCGACCGGCGTTTTGACCGCCCGCGCCCGTCGCGCCCGTCGCGGTGTTCAGAAAATTCGTAAACCCCGCGAGCGGAGGCGGTCCGGGACCCGGCGATCCCGTGGGGGAAAGCGCGGAGAACGCCGCGTGGTACGCCGCGCGGTACGTCGCGTTCACCAGAGGCGACGCCGCGACGTCGATCGCTTGATTGAAACGCGGCGTCGGCGGCGTCGGCGACGACGTCGGCGTCGAGTCGACGAACGTTCCCGCGACGTTCGCCTCTCTCGATCCGAACACATTCGGCGTTCCCGGATCGCGCGCGTTCGTCGGCGTCGCCGGCGCGCGCGCCGCGAGCGCCGAAGACGGCTCCGTTCGCCCGACCTCCGTCGATCCCGCGCCCGTCGACACCGCACCCGTCGACATCGACGCGCTCGACGCGCTCGACGCGCGCGCACCCGAGCCCACATCCTCCCGCGCGTCCTCCGCCTTTTCCGTCTCCTCGGCGTCCCTCCTCCTCGCCACGACGTGCACGACGTACTCCTCCACCTCGCGCGTCTTTTCCGTCTCACCGCTCGCACCGTCCCCTCCCCCCTCGCTCGCCTCGACGTACGCCTTGGCGTACGCCTCCGCCCCCGCCCGTCCTCTTCGCAACGCCTCTCGCAACACCTCCTCGTCCCTCAACACTTTCCCTCCGTAAATCAACGCGCACGCCATCGCCTCCTCCCGCGTCGGACACATCTCGTGCGCCCCCGCGATTCGTTCGCGCTTCAGCGTCGACACCGTCGTGCGTTCCCACGTCACGTTCTCCAGCGTCACGTCCTCGCATCCACCCCGCGCGCTCTTCAGGATGATGCGCACGCGCGTCTCCTCGGTCGTCGTCGTTCCCTCGCTCGTCGTCCCGGTCGCGTTCCTCGTCGTCGTCCCCTCGCTCGTCGTCGTTCCCTCGCTCGTCGTCGACGACGAGGACGCATCGCGCGCGTTCCCGTGCGCGCTCACCATCGCGCGCGTCCGTCTCTCCCGCGACACGACGACGACGACGACCATTCATTCATTCATTCATTCATTCATTCATTCATTCCATGCATGCACACCCTCCGAAGTGTCCAATGCATTCTCTAAACAAACCCCGCGTGTACACACTCGATCGACCTTTTATGAGATACACTACGAGTCATGTGTACGCATTGTACTACATTACGATCCTCGAGTCCATACACACACGTCCTCGAGACATATCCACGCGTGTTTCATACACGCTCGATCGCGCGCCGCCTCGCGTCGTCCTCGTCGTCCTCGTCGTCGTCCTCGTCGTCGTCACTTCTTCGATCGATCGATTGGAATGATCGCGACGACGACGAGGACGACGACGACGACGGCGAGGCCGGTGACGGCGAACGCGTCGAGACACGGAGCGACGAGCGCGGCGCGCGCGTGCGTCGGGACTCGAGGGACGAGCGACGTCGTTCGATTGACGAGCAAAGACGCCGGGATCGCGCGCGGCGGCGCGATCGCGCGGGCGCGATCGACGATGCGGGTGCACGGTGGACGACGCTCGGTGGTGACGTGCGTGGTGACGAGCGAGCGCGCGCGCGCGACCGATGCGATGGGACGCGAACGGGGAGACGGGACGGGACGGAGGGGACGACGGAGGGGACGGGGAGATGCATCTCGAAAAAGGGATGTGTCACTCATCGGTCGCCTCCGGGTGGGGGGGTGATTGGAGGGTCGTGAACCCCGGAATGAGGTGTGCGAGGCGCCGACGGGCGACGGGCGAAGAAAGACGAGAGACTGACGGTGAACGCGTTGATGTGCTCGCGCGCAGCATGGCCGGTGGTGTCGCCAAGGCGGCGCCGGGTGAACCGAAAAAGGTGTTCGGCTTGACGCTTCCGGAGAGTGAGGGCGTCTCCTTCGCCATTCTCGCCGCGGGTTCTCTCGGCTCGGCGCTCGGTTTCGCGGCGCTTCAAGAGGGCGTGTTCCGCATCCCGGGTTTCAAGTTCTCCGCGTGGATGACCGTCTTGACGACGTTCACGTACTTTTTGTGCGGTGCGCTCGAGATGAAGCTCACGAAAGATTCTCGTAAGGGTTCGTGGAGGAACTACGGCATCCTCTCCGTGTACACGTACGGGGGCATGGCGTTGACCAACTACGCGTTGTCCTACTTGAACTACGCGACTCGTATCGTGTTCAAGTCTGCGAAGATCATCCCGGTGATGGCCTTCTCCGTCTTGATCGTCGGTAAGAAGTACAACTGGAAGGAGTGGTTGTCCGCCGCGATTCTCGTCGCCGGCATCGTCCTCTTCACCCTCGGCGACGTCGCCTCCTCCCCGGCGTTCGCGCCGATCGGTGTTATCCTCATCGCCGGTGCCTTGTGCGTCGACGCCATCTGCGCCAACTTTGAGGAGAAGAACTTCTTCCGTTGTGAGACCCCGTCCACGACCCAAGAAGTGCTCTGCTACGCCTCTTTGATCGGCACGGCGTACGGTCTCATCCCGCTCATCGCCTCTGGCGGTCTCGCCCCGGCGCTCGCTTTCTCCCAAGCGAACCCGCAAGTGGTGCCGATGATCATGGGCTTCTCCGTCATGGGTTACTCTTCCGTCTCCTTCATCCTCTCCCTCATCAAATACTTCGGTGCGACCGAGGCTGAGATCGTGAAGTCTCTCCGCAAGGTGCTCTCCATCGTCATCTCCTTCATGCTCTTCCCGAAGGAACTCAACTGGAAGTACATCGCCGGTTTCCTCGCCGTCGTTGTCTCTACCGTCTACACCTTCTACCTTAAGCAACAAAAGAACGCCGCCAAGGCCAAGGCTGCCGAGTCTGCGTAGTCTTCTCTAAGTTACGCAATACACATGGAAAGTTATTTTTTCTACTGTACGTTTTTCCTTCGTTCATTCGCGCCTGCCCACACGCTCGGCTCGTTCGCGACGCGATGCGACGCCCGATGCGATCGCGTTCGACGCCCGTCATCTCTTCATCGTGTTTCGTTCGCGGTGGCGCGCGACGCGAAGCGTCTCGTGTCGCGCGCTTTTTCAAAAGACGCAATTTGGCGAGAAGGTTTTGGCAATAACTTAGTTCAATTGCAAGTGAGTACTAGAGCAAAAAATGAACACGGTACCGTGAGGTGCCGTTACCCCACCAAACGGTGAGGTATTGTCTATGAGAACAAGGTTCGGGAATCTCCGGAACATTTGCTGTGTGAGTGCTTGTCTGCACGATTTACGCCGTGGCGGTGTCAAAGTCAACCGGATCGGACTTCCAGATGAGGAAGATGAAAACGGACACCAACTGGAGCGCCGCGATCGGGAAGAACAAGGAGTAGGCCCAGTTACCACCGGTCTGGGAGAGGAAGAGACCGGTGAAGAAGGTGGAAAGCGTGGACGCGATGGCCGCCGCCGTGTTCGTCACGCCCAACATGATGGACGCGTACTTGGGAGAGAGATCTTGGTGACCGCAGAACAAACCGGTACGGATGAAGGCGGCGAAACCAAAGGTGATGGAGAGGAGACCGACCACCAAGCCAATGGTTTGGTTCGTCACCGCCTCGACCGGAGTGGCGTTGACGATGAGACCGATGACGGTGAGCATCACGGCGCCGACGCCGAAGCAAAGCGTTTGAGAACCCTTGCGGATTTGCGTACGCGTGAGCGTCTTGTCCGCCTCGAGCTTACCCGCGAGCGGGGCGATGATAGCGGTCATGATGACGGTGGATAAGTACGGAAGGATGGAGAGGAAGGAAGACTTGGACAGAGTCACGCCCATGGCGCTCGCCAAGAAGGACGGCAACCACGCGAGCAAACCGTACGAGAAGTAGTTCCACGTGAAGTGCGCGACGGTGAGCGCCCAGAATTGCGGGTTGCGAGTGAACGCGCCCCACGGGATGTTGAGAGCCTTCTTTTCGCCCGAGGCCGCGGTCTCCTTCATGTCCGTGGAGGAATCGCGCATGAAGGAGACGAACCACCACGCGCCCCAGAAGAAGCCGAGAATGCCGAAGAGATAAAAGACGGCGGGCCAGCCGCCGAGGTGGAAGATGATCGGCGGAGCGATGAGCAAACCGCTCAAAGAACCGACGTCGAGACCACCGAAAGCGGTGGTCACCGCCTTGGATCGTTGGCTCGGCGGCACGCCCTTCGCCAAGACGCCGGTCGCCGCCGCCGGGGCGACGCCCTCGCCGAGACCGACCAAGAACCTCGACGCGAGGAGCGCCGGCATGCCGAGCGCCGCGCACCACGGCGCGATAAGAGTACCGAGCGACCAGAGCATGACGCCGTAGAACAAGACAGCCTTACCGCCGTACTTGCTCGCCAACCAACCTCCCGGGATCTGCGTGAACGAATATCCCCAGAAGAACGCCGACGAGACTAAACCCTTTTGCGTCGCCGTCCAGCCAAACGACTCCGCCATCGGGACGATGGCGACGGACATGTTCACCTTGTCGAGGTTACACAACACGAACGCGACGAACAAGGAGAACACCATCGCCCATCGCTTCTTTTGCCCACCGGCCGTCATGTCGAACACCTCCTCCTCCGGCGGATCATTCGGGTTAATCTCCGTCGCCCCGCCCCCCGCGCGCGTCGTCACGGCGTCTCGCAAACCTCTCTTGTCCCTCGTCGTCGTCATCGTCATCCCAACCTCGGTCGCGCGCGTCGCCTTCACGACGAACGACGACGCGCGTCCTCGTCTTCGAATCGCTCCATTTTCCCGCGTCACCGCGCTCGACGCTCGACGCGCGCGCGCGTCACCACCGATTCGCGCCGCCGCCGAGATCGTCCGCATCGTCGACGTCGACGTCGAGCATCCCCCCGTCATCCCTCTCGTCGCGTTGAAATCCCTCGTCCACTTCTGGTATCGATCGAGACTGATCGATCGCGCGCGCGTCTCGTCGTCGACGTCCTCGTCGCGTCGTCCACTGCCGTCGACGCGTCGTCGCACGGATCCGTCGAACGGATCGGATCGGATCGGATCGGGCAGCGATTCATTCGATCCATTCGATTCATTCGAAACGACGAGCCGACCCGCGCCGACGGCCGGTCGCCCCTTTCGCGCCTTTCGCCTCCTTTTTCGATCGATCGATCGATGGCTCGATCGAGTGGACGCGGTCGCTTTTTCGCGCGTGCGCGTGACCTTTCCCGACCTTTCGTCGAAACGCGTAGTGTGTGTGAAATACCCCTGTGTACGTGTCATACGTACACTTTGGACATAAAAAAAGAAACACGTCGATGGATGCTCGATCGATCGATCGATCGACCCAGTCGACTCCATGCATGCGTTCCATTCATTCATCGGTGCGCGATATCCACGACGATGATGATGACGACGACGACGACGACGACGACGATGCGTGCGTTCGCGTTCGCGCGTTCGGAGACCGTTCGAGGGTCGAAAGGGACGGTGATGATGTCGTCGTCGTCGTCGAGATCGGTGTCGAGACCGGCGTCGAGACGGGACCGACCGATCGCGACGGCGTTTCTCAACTTTGGCGGTGGCGGTGGGAAGACGACGTCGTCGAGCGGGGCGTACGTGTGCGTGGACTGTGGATACGTCTTCAAGGGGGATTTCGCGGCGTTGCCGAGATCGTACAGGTGCCCGACGTGTAACGTGGGGAAGAATCGATTTAAACCCGTGGGCGGGGGGAGCGTGTTGGCGCAGAAGAAGGCGAATAAGGAGGCGTTCAGGGCGAGACGCGCGGCGGCGGATAAAAAGGGACGATTGACGGGTCGAGAGGCGCTGAAACAGAAGATGATTGACGCGCAGAGGGAAAATGATCAAAAGCGGCGCGGATGGTTTTGAGTCGGTCGGTCAGTTCGCGTCGGTCGTCGGCTCGCGAAAGACGCGCGACGGCGAAAGACGCGCGAGAAGACGCGAGCGCGCACGTCGCTGTAATAATTTGAAGATTCTTGTTCCATTTCACACTACAAAAATTCCCGAACCGAGGAGCGCGATCGTCTAATCGAGCACCTTAGACACGACGCCCGCGCCGACGGTGCGACCGCCCTCGCGAAGGGCGAAGCGCAAACCGGGGTCCATGGCCACCGGGGCGATGAGCTCAAAGACGGCGGTGATGTTGTCGCCCGGCATGACCATCTCCGTGCCTTCCGGAAGCGTGATGTTACCGGTGATGTCGGCGGTGCGCATGAAGAATTGCGGACGGTAGTTGGAGAAGAATGGGGTGTGACGTCCGCCCTCTTCCTTCTTCAACACGTACACCTCGGCTTCAAACTTGGCGTGCGGTTTCACCGATCCGGGCTTGCACAAGAGTTGTCCGCGTAAGACTTCGTCGCGCTTTAAACCGCGAAGCAACAGCCCGCAGTTATCCCCGGCTTGACCCTCGTTGAGCGTCTTCTTGAACATTTCGACACCGGTGACGGTGGTCTTCTTCGTCGGCGTGATACCGACGATATCCACCTCTTCACCCGTGCGCACGATGCCTTGCTCGACGCGACCCGTGGCGACGGTGCCGCGACCTTGAATGCTAAACACGTCCTCGACGGGCATGGAGAAGGGCTTATCCAACGCCCGCGTCGGTTCCGGAATGTACGAATCGATCGCCGCCATGAGTTCGATGATCTTGTCGCGACCAATCTTATCTTCCGTCCCCTTGAGCGCGTGCAACGCCGAACCCTTGACGATGGGAATGTCGTCGCCCGGAAATTGATAAAAGCTCAACAACTCGCGAAGTTCCATCTCCACCAACTCCACCAACTCCTCGTCGTCCACCATGTCAACCTTATTCATGAACACCACGAGCGACGGCACACCGACTTGTCTCGCCAACAAAATGTGTTCCCTCGTCTGCGGCATCGGTCCGTCCGCCGCGCTCACGACGAGAATCCCGCCGTCCATTTGCGCCGCCCCCGTGATCATATTCTTCACGTAATCCGCGTGTCCCGGACAATCCACGTGCGCGTAATGTCTCGTCGCCGTCTCGTATTCAACGTGCGAGGTCGAAATAGTGATCCCTCGCGCCTTTTCCTCGGGCGCTTTATCGATTTGATCAAACGCGATCTCCCGCGCGCCGCCCTCCTCCGCCATCACCTTGGTGATCGCCGCCGTGAGCGTCGTCTTCCCGTGATCGACGTGTCCGATCGTCCCGACGTTCAGGTGCGGTTTCGATCGAGAATTGATATCATACGCCGCGTACTCGCGCGCGAACGGCGTTCCACGGCGGTACGGCGTCGTCATCGTCGTCGTCATCGTCGCGCCCGACGCGCGCCATCCCTCGACCGCGACGCCGTTCGACGACGACGACGTCATTCCTCGCGCGAGCGTCCATCCTCGCGCGCACGCGCGCGACACCGCGCGAGACACCATGTCGGAACGCGCGCGCGACCTCGGTCCCTCGCGCGTTCGCGCGTCACCGAGTCGCGCGAATGAATGCATGCATGCATGAATGAAATGGGAACACGAATGCGGCGCGAAAACACACACCCTCGTGAAGCGCCGATGGTTTTGAATGGAT
>CEVL01171012.1_pt1 | contig 10997 bp, 6 predicted proteins | sample 427051 | NCBI WGS metagenome assembly CEVL01 (sample SAMEA2623673, study PRJEB7988) | marine metagenome | biome: marine biome (ENVO:00000447); feature: surface water layer (ENVO:00002042); material: "saline water (ENVO:00002010), including plankton (ENVO:xxxxxxxx)" | depth 5 m
CGCTCGAGCGTGACGCGCGCGCGTCTCTCGCGCGTCGCGAACGGTCGGTGGCGCGTCGGCATTCGCGTTCGCGTCGGCATTCAATTCTCGCGGTGTCGTCGTCGTCGAGCGGTGCCCGCGACCGCGAGCGATGCCCGCGCGTCGAGCGTTTCGAGCGATGGACGGTGGACGCGCGTCGACGTCCGAGCGTCGGTCTCGGACGTTGGCGTCGCTCGCGTGTTGTTTCGGGGGAGGCGGCGGGACGCGTCTCGCGAAGACGCGCGGCGGCGACGCGTCGGACGGGGACGACGAGCGAGTCGCGATCGCGAGGGACGAGCGAGGAGCGGTGCGGGCGGATGGACCGTCGATGAGGGATGGTTCGCGCGCGTCGACGCGGGAGCGGGATGGGGAACGGGACGCGGGCGAAAAGGAGCCGGGCGGCGACGGCGACGGCGGGGAATCGAGCGTGAGCGTCGATCGAGCGCTTCGCGTCGAACGGGCGAGCGCGTCGACGGCGGTCGCGGACGTGTCGTTGAGCGAGGGATTGGACGACGTCGAGGCGCAGATTCGAGCGAGCGCGAAGATTTTGTCCAAGAGGAAGAAGGCGACGAAGGGCGAAGCGGATGACGTGCGCGAGGCGCTGGCGAAATCGTTCATCTTCGCCAATCTCGAGCGCGACGCCGTGGACGCGATGGTCAGGGAGATGTATTCGATCAACGTTCCGGCGGGAACGACGCTGACGGAGGAGGGACGCTCGGGCGACGCCATGTATCTCGTGCAGTCGGGCGAATTTAGCGCGGTCCAGACGCGACTCGGGACGGAGATTACAATCCAGACGTTCGCAAAGGGTGACATGGTCGGAGAATTGGGTCTGTTGACGCGCGCGAAGCGTATGATGACGGTACGCGCGAACCAAAGGTCGCGCGTGTGGGTGTGCACGCGACAGACGTTTAAGAGTGAGATTAAACACAGCGTCGAGGAAACCGAGCTCACGAAGAACGTCTTTTTGGAAAACGCACCCGTCATCGGCGATTTCCCGATCGAGACGAGAAAATCGATCGCATCCGTCATGGAATTCGTCCAGTTTGATCCGTTCACGAACGTCATGTGCGAAAACGACGCGTGTGACGGCAATTTTTACATTATAATCTCGGGTCGCGCCGACGTCTCGCGACTCGATCCGGATACGAGCGAAGAACGCACCGTGCATCATTTGTTTCGGTACGACTTTTTCGGCGAAGCCGAGATCCTCACGGGCATAAACGTCAGGAAATTCACCGTACGCAGCGTCGAGGACGCGCTGACGTGTTATCGCATCGGCGGAGAGGATTTCGAGGCGCTCGTCGCGCCGATGGGGGATAAATTACTCGCCGAAAAGTCGCGAGAGATCATTCGCGAACGCATGCATCGATTGAAGGGCGGCGAATCGTGGCGCAGGGCAAATATTCGGTTATTGGGCTGCGCGCGCGTGGGCGATAAACAGGTCAACATCTCCACGACCGGCAAGGTGAACCCTCGAACGTTTGAGACGTTGCGAAACGGACGAATGGCCGACGTGGAACTCGTCGAAAAAGAATTGCTCGGCGGAGGCACCGGTGGACAAGTGTATCGAGTCTTACAGACCGGAGCGATGTCTCGCATGTTTGCGCTCAAACGCACGCGTAAGTTGGCCGTCATGGAGAATTCATCGCACATTTTCCACGAAAAGGAAGTCACGAGCGAAATCAGCCACTTTTCGTTGATGTGCCAACACGCCTGTTTCCAAGACAATCACCATCTCTACATGCTCTTCGACATCATGGACGGGTGCGACTTGATGGACATGCTCGCGAATATGGCGCGAGCAAAAGTGATACCCGTGGAGATAGACGGAGTGATGCAAAACGTGCGAATGCAGATGGGTCTCAGCGAGGACGTCGCGCGATACTACGTCGCCATGATCATTCTCGCGTTTGAGTATCTGCACAGTAACCAAATCATCTACAGAGACTTGAAGCCAGAGAACGTGTTGGTCGCTAGGGATGGACGGTGCAAACTCGGTGATTTCGGATACTCGAGAAAACTCGACGTCGGCGAGAAGGCGTTCACGTTTTGCGGCACGCCGGGGTACGTGGCGCCGGAAATCGTTCTCTCGAAAGGGTACGGCTACGCCGTCGACTGGTGGGCTTTGGGCGTGCTGACGTTTGTCATCATCACGAGTCAGCAACCGTTTTGCTTTACCAAGGATCCTTTGAACAAGGAAGATCCTTTGGTGGTGATGCGTCGCATCGTCGACATGTCCTTCGCCGTCGAGTATCCGCCGTACGCCTCAGAGACGGCGTGCCACTTTATCTCGCAGCTCTTGCGTCGAGAGGCATCGAAACGATTGGGAAACACCGCGGGTGGCGTGAGTGAATTGAAGAATCATCCATGGTTTGCGGATTTCGATTGGTCGCTGCTCGAAAGCGGCGAGTACAAGCCTAAACCGTTGGCGCTCACGCCGCAATTCATGGAGTTGCAGCGCGAGCGTTTGGCGTCGTTGAAGCGAGAATCGCTCCTCGCGACGGAGATGGATTCGTCGAGAAAGATGACGGACGTGTCGATGACTCGAGCGAACGAAGTGTTTAAGAACTTTTAGGTGGACGCCATTGGAGTCTGTGTGAACATCGAATACGTGCGCCGCGAATATACGATGACGACTCGAAAATACTCGGCTCCGAACTGATGTACTAGTATTGAATCGTGATGGCGTTCTGTCTAGTCGCGCGCGTAGTGGTAGGGTAGCATGAAAATGAACATCATTTACAAGAGCTCAGCGGCAGCACGGATCCACGCATCGACATATTCTTCATCATCTTCATATTCGAGACCAAGGCTCGTAGAGTCGTATGCGAGCTTCAGTTCCTTAGCTATGCATATATACGCATTCTCGGGCAACGATTCCGTGTGCGCATCGATGAGTCCAAGAACCGTGTGAAGACGCTCCCGCGTCGTGACCGCCGCTGTATTCAGCACTCTGAGTACCACACCTTTTACGACGTCGTCGTGGAACGTACTCTCGCCGAATTCTCCCTCTCCCCAACCGGTCGGGGCGAAGTATATTTCCGGTCGGTGATGCTTACCGGTTTTTTTCGCGTAACGACGAGTCCAATCCCTCGCCGTGCGCTCGAACATCTCTCTTTTTTCCACGTACTGCGCGGCGACCACGGTATCGTGCGGTGATTCATCCGGCGGCGCGACGTCTCCCAAGAGCGCAAACGCGCAGAGCAGCATCTTGGGCAGCGTCAAGGCCCCGGACCATTCCGTCGTGAACAGGCACGTCGAGCCGTTCGTGGAGGACACGTTCGGGTGCCAAACTTTCGTCAAAAAAGTCACGCGCGGTGGAACCACCCAATACGCCTCCGGAAGCTGTATGTTCACCTCGAACGCGCCTCCCTCGTACGGGGTGCCGATCGGCCCGGGAAAAGTGCCGCGCCACGACGACAAATCGCACGGTTTCCACGGTTCGAGCGTGAATCCCTCCGGTAACGAGTCGTCCACGAGTCGAAGTTCGCGAAAAATTCGTTTCGACGTCTCCGGGTGCCAGTGTCCGACCGCCATCGCGCGTCGTCGCGTCGTCGTCGCGTCGATGAGTGATGACGAAATATCTCACCAATCGGATGCAAAAAGGTGAAAAAAGGTGCCGACCGGTGACGATCGATCTTCCGCATCCGAGATTTTGTCGAGATGACACACACACCGGCGCGTCATGGGTTCGAAAGGTGCCGTGCGCCACGTGCGAAGACTCGAGAAATCGCGAGACGTGCGCGGTGTTATCGCGGTCTTGACGCAGTCGCGTCACCGCGACGACGTGGATGTGCAGGCGGCGTGTTTGAGGGTTCTCGGAAACGTGTGCTTTCATGATGCCTGGAACGGACGCCTCGCCGGGCGGAGCGGTGCGATCGAGGCCCTCGTGGACGCCATGAGGCGTCACGGAGGAAACGAGAAACTCCAGGAGGACGGGTGCTTCGCGCTTAGAAGCATGTGCCGTTATGTCGACGAGAACGGACGCCTCGCCGGGCGGTGCGGTGCGATCGAGGCCGTGGTGCACGCCATGAAGCGTCACGGAGGAAACGAGAAACTCCAGGAGAAGGGGTGCGCGCTTGTACGCATGTGCCTTGGCAACGACGAGAACGCGCGCCTCGCCGGACGAAGCGGTGCGATCGAGGCCGTGGTGCACGCCATGAAGCGTCACGGAGGAAGCGAGGACGTCCAGTATTCCGGGTGCTGGGCGCTTAACAACATGTGCTATGGCAACGCCGAGAACGCGCGCCTCGCCGAGCGGTACGGTGCGATCCAGGCCGTGGTGGACGCCATGAAACGCCACGGGGAAAACGGGACAGTCCACCGGTCCGGGTGCTGGGCGCTTGTACACATGTGCATTGACAACGCCGAGGCAAGACGCCTCGCCGCGCGGCACGGTGCTCCGCTCCAGGCTGTGGTGGACGCCGCGACGCGCCACAGAGGAAACGAGAACGTCCAGAAGAAAGGGTATGGCAACTTTGTGGCTTCATGGCTCTGTGTCGTTGTGGCTTCGTGGCTCTGGTGGCTTCGAAGAACGAACAAAAGCCCAACGCGAAGGTGAAGGCAGCAGCAGCGCAAAAATCAACAAACAAGGAAAACATTCGACCTACAACCACTGTACTGTACACGCGCGTTTATCTTTTAAACAAAAACTGTAAATCCTCCGCCGTCAATTGCGAGAGCGCGGCTTGATTTCCATCCATGCATCCTTCGAAGACGAGTTGTTTCTTTTCTTGCAATTCCATCATGCGTTCCTCGATGGTCCCGCGCGTTGAAAATCGAACCGCCGTCACCGGTCGAGTTTGCCCGATGCGATGCGCGCGCATGACGGCTTGCATCTCCACGGCTGGATTCCACCAAGGCTCGAGCACGAAGACGTGGTTTGCCGCTTGCAAGTTTAAGCCTTCGCCGCCAGACTTGAGACTCATCAAGATGACGCTGACGTTGGGATCCTCTCGAAACGCTTGCAAATTCGCCGCGCGTTGCGTCACGGGCATGGAACCGAGGAGCTTGCTGATGGTGAATTTCGCCTTTTTCAAACGCCATTCGACGATTTCAATCATGGCGGTGTATTGTGAAAACACAATCGCTTTGTTGAGATGTCCATTCTCTTGGTTTCTCATGTCTCGCAACGCGTTGACGAGCGTCTCCACCTTGGTGCTCGACGTGTACTGGGTGAGATCAAGCTTGTTCAAGATTGATTTATCCGGAAGCGGGTCTTTGGCGAACCGATTCGTGGCGCTCTTGGCGTTTTCCAAACTCTCAGGCGAAAAGTCAATCGTCAGCGCGGTTCGACACACGGGACAAGTCACTTTTTTCCCGTCGGCGGGAGCGCAAGAGGCGTACTGCATGATGCACTCGCGGTGAAAGATGTGTTTGCAACTCGCCAACGCGGCGTCTTCCTCCTCGATTTCGTCTTGGCACATGCCGCAGTAGTGCTTCACCGTGTCCGCGATGGTGGGAGATTCCACTTTGGGCGCGTCCGGCGCGTCTCTCTGCACGTTCGCGCTCTTCGAGTGAATCACCAAGTACGGGTGATCGCACGCCTGTCGAAGACGCGCGAGGAGCTCGAAAATGTGCGCGTAGTTGTGCAACACGCTGCCCTTTTTCACGAAACCGTCAAACTTGGCGCGCGTAAGCATGTACAGCGATTCGTAAAAATCTTGTTCCACCTCGTTGAATTCGTTCTCTTGAATGATGATTTTCAGTTCCGGCAATTTCACGTCGTTGGCGCGCTCCGCCTTGGTGCGTCGAAGTTGCATCGGCAGTAAGATGTCGTTTCGAAGGGTCAACATGGCCTTTTTACCGTCGCCGATGTATCCGTATCGGTTGATCGGGTTTAACACGGTGCGATTAAAGTGTGAGTAATGCCTCGGCGCGCCACAACCGCACTCGGCGCAAAATCGCGCCTCGGGACCAAAGTTCCAAGAGAGCGTTTTGCAATTGCAGTTTTTCGTCGAGCAAAAGTAATACGCGTACGGATCCATTCGTAAGAATCGAACGAGACTGTAGAGATCACCGATGCGATTCTGCAGAGGAGTGCCGGTCAAACACCACTTGTACGTGGATTTGAGCGCGTAGATGCACTTGGCGGTGTTACTCGTTCGCGCTTTGATTTTGTGCGCTTCGTCGAGAACGATTCTGTGCCACTGGGTGCGATGAAGGAGTGAATCCGACAAATCGACGTCGTCTTCGCCAAGTTTATCGCTTTTTGATCCACCCTGGGACGGTTGCGTCGCCTGATCGTCCGCGCTCGCGTCTGCGTCTGCGCCTACGGCTCGCGCGGACTCGTCGGGCTTTTTCGCCTTCATCGTAATCTTGAGCTTGATCTTCTTCGGTGGTGGTTTTTCATCCTCATCGCTCTCGTCTAAAACTATGGCGTCGTCGTCGTCGTCATCTTCCTCGCTATTCGGTACGTAATCGCTCCCGTCGGCTTCGTCGTCGCTCGCTTCTCGTAAACTCTTCTTCTTCTTATCGTTGGCTTTGGATCTGCGCGGCGTCGATTTGCGCTTCTTCTTCACCTTGTTCACGGCGCTCATCACGCCCGACGCCGCCGCCGCCGCTAAATCCGACTCGTTCAGTTCATTCACAGCCATCTCTTCCTTGACCACGTCCAACGTCTCCGCGCGCGTGGGCGGCACGGGCAGTTGTGAAATCAACGCCTTCATAAGCTCGTCCGCCTCGCCGATTTCGTCGTCGCGCGTTTCCTCCTTAATTTCCTCCTTGACGACCACGACGTCCCCTCCCGGCGCCAATCCCGCCGCCGCGCGTTCTCTCGCCTTGTGCGCGCCTTCATACATGCTCAGCACCTCTCGTCCCGCCTTGGCCATGAGTTCCTTGTAAAAATTCGCCGGCGTTGGAATCGACTTTTTCACATCCTTGGCGCTTCCCTCCTTGATGCGCAGCGTGCGCATGGCCTTTTCGTTCGCCACGTCGCGAGTCACCTCCCGTCGCGCGAGTTTTTCCGTGCGCACGGCGTCGGGTCCGCAAAAATACTTCAAGTGCGTCACCATCGATCGAGGCAGATACTTTTTCCCGCACCATCGACACGCCACCAAGTGTCGATTGATTATTTTCCGCCACTCGGCTTCGACGACGGGATACGTCGTCAACACCACATCAATACCTTTAAAATCCTCCTCCCGCACGTTGGCGCGATCGGCGTAATACACAAAAACGCGCAGAGACCCTTCCTCGACGCACGCGTTGATCTCTTGTTCCCACTGCACGAGCGCCGACGTCGGCACCACGACGAGCGTCGGCGGCGGTCTATCGCTCTCCGTCACCATCTCCCCGATTTCACTCCGCTCTCGCATCCACGCCTCTTTCCTCGCCAACAACAACGCGATGCACTGTATCGTCTTCCCCATTCCCATCTCATCCGCCAATATCCCACCCCTCGCGTCCGTGGACTCATTCTCAACCATCCATCGAAGTCCCTCTCGCTGAAATCCCAACAGCGGTCGCGTCAACGCGCGCGGCGCCTCCATCGGTTCAATCACCGGTCGACACAAAAATTCCTCGCTCGTCACGTCCAACGCCGTGGCTTCGATCGCTGGTTTCTCCGGACTCGTCAACGTCGCGAGTAACACCTCTCGATCACCCTCTCTCAACGCGTCCGTCCCGTGTATCGCCGCCGCGAGTTCGTCCCGCGTGACGCCCTCGACGCGATAACACTCGGGGTGCATCCACTTTGATATCCATCCGTAATCCCCACCTCGATACTTGAGAGGTTCACCGACGCGCACGGTATCCTTGGCGATCTTTTCACCGCACCTCCCGCACTTCCCGCGCCCGGATTTCGCGTATTCGACGCAGTGCGTGTACGTGACGTAAGTGTCCGAGTCGTCGTCAAAGATTGGACGCCAGGTGACGCCTTTACCGTCCCACGACGGGACGACGGTGAGTTCGGGCATGGAGGCGAGGGGTTTTCTCGCGCGCGCGATGGACGCGCGCGCGAGGGCGCGCGACGGCGCGTCAGCGAGTGATGCATGCATGCATGCATGAAAAGCGCGGCGAGGGAACGCGTCGCCGAGACGCGCGAATGGATGAATAACGGTATTAATTACTACTAGTAGTGTCTGGAACGAACGCGAACGCGCGATGGGCGCATTGCGTCGATCATCGCTCCGGTTCGACGAAGGCGCCGGGGACGTCCTCGCGAAGGGCGTCGAGGGACCGATCGTCGAATCGGAAACACGCGGCGAGCGCGCGCGCGAAATCGTACAGCGCGGCGTCGGCGTCGACGAACGCGGCGTCGAGCTTTTCCTTCTCCTCCGCACCGCTCTGTTGAACGAACGAATTCTCAACCGCCGCCTCCACCACACCGAAGGCATCCTTCGTCCGTTCGAGCGCGTCGTACACAGCCATCGACTCTTGACTATCGTCGGCGTTTCGCGTCGCCGGTCCCTTGGTGACCGAACGCGTCACAATGGACAGCGTGCACACGTCCCGAGCGTTCGAGTACGCCTTTAACGAGTCCCTGGGCGTCGCACAATCCAGCGTCGCCTTGGTCAGCGCCTCTCGAGCGTCATCGACGTCGAGACCACCGTTCACGACGAGGTCTCGCCGCAACGCCGCCAAACGCGCGCGCGCCGTCGCCACCGGTCCCGCGAGAAATTTCGCATTCGTGCGTCTCTTCGCCGACGCGAGATCGTCGAACGGGGACGCGCGCGCGACGCCGACCGACGCCGTCGTCGTCATCGCGAGCGTCAGGGCGAGGAGGGACGCGCGACGCGTCGTCCCATCGACCGAGACGGATGCATCATCACCCGCGGTCTCATTAAAGATACCTCGTTCTCCTCGCGCCACGTTCGCCGCGTTCGCGACGTTCGCGCGTCGCGACGAGGACGACGACCACCGCGCGCGTCTCACCCGCGAGCGCGACGACGCGCGAGGGACGCTCGAGCGCGGTCGCGTCGACATGGCGGACGTTTTGTGACGCCCGCCGTCATTCATTCGCGCGCGAATTTCCAATCCATCCATGACGCGCGCGGACGCCGTGGACGTCGACGGCGTCGCCGAGGACGTGCGGCGTCTTCGTCGATTGACGCGCGAGCACGCCGAGCGCGCGCACGAGCTCTCGAAACGACTGGCGAGCGTCGAGGCGCACGTGTCGGAGACGACCGGCGGCGATGGACGCGGGGCGACGACGACGACGACGTTCGAGGTGACGTGCGGCGTCGCGAGCGGGGACGAGAGGGCGAAGCGGGACGCGTTGACCTCGGACGCGCGAACGAGCGGGACGCGAGGGGTGATGGAGACGACGACGACGTTCGGGGACGGGGCGACGCTCGCGGCGAGGTGCTCGAGCGCGCGGTCCGAGTACCTGAGCTCGGAGGATGAACACGAGAGTCGAGTGGTGACGTTGGATAAGTTGAAGTATTCGAGGACGATTCGAGAGGCGAACGGGACGCGGGTGCGAGCGCACGTGGTGCCGGTGGGGGCGGAGGGCGTGGACGCGGCGCCGGGGGGCGTGGGCGGAGGCGCGCGGCGGACGCACCGGTTGACGGGTTTCGGCGCGCTCGGGTCGAACGTGATCGAGAGGTGTAACGCGGATAGTCTGGGGGCGGTGTCGATCGAGTTTAAGGACTCGTTCGCGCTTCACGCCGGCGTGCTCACGGGGAATCGACAACCGGAGGATAACATGGGCAAGGTGCTCGCGCAGGCGAGTTTTAAGAGCTCGTCGTCTTCGAGGCACGTCAACTGCGCGCTGAACGCGTCGAGGTGTCAGAGCGGTGAGACCATCGTCGGCGCGGCGTTGACGCTCGCGAAGACGCTGCCGAAGACGACGCGAGCGATCGTCGCGAACGCGTGGGGGCAAGTCGCGGCGTCTCAACCGAATTCGCGAGAAGACTTCACCGAGTGGGGCGTCGCCGCCACCGTGCCGCCGACCAAGGGTGGCGGAGTCTTGAAGAACGCGGGGTGGGGATTTGTCGCCGGGAAACCCGCGAATCGAGGCGGGATCCAGGCGGAGGGATTCCTTCGACTCGGCGGCGACGGCGGAGAGCCGGGCGCGACGCTCGTGCCGGGCGTCGTCGTGTCCACCGACGACCGCGGGAATCGCGAGACGACCTTCGCGTGCAGCGCGCACTTGCTCTGGTGATCACCCCCACCGCGCTCGCGCCGTCGTCTCACATTTCGCATAGTTTTGTCCAAAGTCTCGTCGTCGACGAGCGTTTTTGCCTCAATAAGTAATAATATTCGTGAATTGTACTACACTACGCCTACAGCGGGTCGAGTCGCATTCATTCATTCGCGTACACTTTCGGTCCCTGAAGCCAATGCGGCTTGACGTTCTCCTTGGCGTCCTCCTCCGTATTTTCCGCCTCCTCCGCCGCCATCTTCTCCGCGAACGCCTTCGCCTTGACCGCCGCCTCGCGTTCCGCCGCCGCGCGCTTCGCCTCGTCTCTCTGATTCGTCAGCACCAAATAGTGCGCCACGCTGTCGTACCCCATCGCCAACGCTCGCCTGTACATCGACCCGGTCGGCGGATATCCCTTCTTCGTTCGACAAAACGAACAGTTACAGATGTCTCGACAGCTCGGACACCGCCACGCGTCCCCTTTCGCCGTCGCCTCCTCGATGTTTTCCCCGTGTCGCATGTAGAGACAATCGCCGCAATACACGCCGCGCATCATGCCACACCCAGCGCACGCCGTGCGCAAACCTTTCGTCTTTTGTCGACACTGGTGACAACACTGACCGTTGACCGGATCGTAGATTCGTCGACCTCTCTCGTCGTATCCGTCGACGAAGAGCGTCCATTCCCGCTCGCGCGCGCCCAGAGCCTCGACGTGCGCGTCGTCGTACAGCTCCTCGGCGTACGCGGGTTCGAACAAGTCTCTCGCCGACGACGGGTTCGCGGGATCGAACTGTTCGGGCGCTTCGCCCTGTTGTCGACGACTCGCGCGACGAGGGTGCGTCGTCGTCGTCGGTGCGCTCGTCGTCGTCGTCGTCATCATCACTCGGCGCTG
>CEVL01173225.1_pt1 | contig 10997 bp, 9 predicted proteins | sample 427051 | NCBI WGS metagenome assembly CEVL01 (sample SAMEA2623673, study PRJEB7988) | marine metagenome | biome: marine biome (ENVO:00000447); feature: surface water layer (ENVO:00002042); material: "saline water (ENVO:00002010), including plankton (ENVO:xxxxxxxx)" | depth 5 m
AGGAATCTTAACTGTAATAATTTGCCAAGGACTATCTGGAATAGCTAAAGACCTCACTAAAGTTAGTAGCAAGTCAGCAATTAGAATATTGGCTCCTGTAAATAAAAGCTCTACCTTATTTCATTGGACTTCGTGGCTCACTGGATCCAAAAATTCAATAAAAGGATTAGGATTCTTTTTGGGTTGTTTATTACTTGTATTTTTCGATTTTAAAAATTCAGTCCTTATTCTATCTTCTATACTCGCCTTACTTTTCCTCTGCGTTATAATTAAGATGCCACAAATAAAAGAGGAAAGAAAAGGAACCACAAAACTTAAATCAATATTTTCATTATCTACGGATACTAGAATAAATTATTTATCTATAGCTCGTCTATTTTTATTTGGTGCTAGAGACGTTTGGTTTGTGGTAGGAATACCTTTATACTTTACAAGTGCATTAACTTTTGGAGAAAGATTTTCAGAAGATACCGCTTTTTTGTTAATAGGTATTTTTATGGCTTGTTGGATAATTCTATACGGAATTTCACAAGTCTTAGCCCCTCGCATGATATCAAAACAAATAGAACTGAAACCTGCAAAAACAATTAGAAAACTTATTTCAATACTTATTATTTTTCCAGCTATTATTGTATTACTATCTTATTATAATGGATCACAACCAACTTTTTTTCTCACAATTTCCATTGTTGCACTTTTACTATTTTTTGGTTTTTTCTTTGCTTTAAATTCAAGCTTACATTCATACTTAATATTGTTATTTAGTTCAAAGGATACAGTAACCTTAAATGTTGGATTTTATTATATGTCCAATGCCGCTGGGAGATTGTTAGGGACACTTCTATCTGGAATTAGTTTTCAAATTGGAGGTTTAACTACATGTCTTGCTATCTGCTCTTTGATGTTAATTTTATGCCTAATTTTTTCGCAAAAAATCATACTGAAATAATAAAGATCTTAAAAATGACAAATCTTCATATTAATTTCACATTTTGATTATATTATGTTAAAAGCAAGATAAAGTTTCTAAAAATCATATAATCATAAAGAAACTTCAACAAAAGGTACAGGCTATGAGAACACGTGATTTAGTATTTCCATTTTTTTTATTTGCTAGCTTCTTAATAGCTTCAAGCACAATGTTTGCTTTTGTTGATAAACCAAGTTATCTAATCCCCTTATTTGTTTTTTTTTCATGTACGATATTTTGGTTATACATAAAATCCTCAATTTTGTTTGAAGAAAAAATTAATACAAAAAACAAAAATGAGCCATTAAAAAAAGAAGACAAAACTGATTTGTCTGATAGTATAGAATATATTTTGGAAGCTATTCCATCTGCAATAATTATTATTGATAAAACTGGTAAAATTACATTCACAAATACAGGATCAGAAATTCTGATGCCAGGAATACTTAAAGTCGGCAATCATATATCTACAATTTTTAGATCCCCAGTTTTTTTAGAAGCCGTTGATAGGGCAATTGCTGATAGGAAAAATATAAAAATAACATTTGATTCTCCAATACCATTATTTCAACATATTAGAGTACACTTTGTACAAATGCCTAAAGATAGTTTTTCAGCTAGTGAAGGTCATATTCTTTTGAAATTTTCAGACCAATCAAAGAATATAATGATTGAACAAATGAGAAGTGATTTTATTTCAAATGCAAGCCATGAGTTAAGAACACCACTAGCTTCGATTATTGGTTTTATAGAAACAATACAAGGTCATGCGAAAAATGATAAAGCCAATAGAGAGCTTTTTTTATCCATGATGCATGATCAAGCTGTAAGGATGCAAAGATTAGTAGACGATTTACTTTCTCTATCTAAATTAGAACTACAGGAAAATTCTCCTCCTTCATCTAATTGTGACGTATTCGAAGTAATAGATAAAATTGTTAAAAGTTTTCTACCTTTGGCTAAAAAATATAAAGTTAAATTAACTAATAATTTGCCTTTGAACTTATCAAATATTGTTGGGGATGAAGTTCAAATGCAACAATTATTTTCAAACCTTATCGAAAATGCTTTGAAATATTCTGGTGAAAGTTCAAATGTAAAAATTGAGCTAGTCAAAAAACAAAAAAATAGAAAATCAGAGAGTAATATGATGGGTATCCAAATAATAGATAATGGTAAAGGAATTCCAACTGAGCATATTTATAGGCTCACAGAAAGATTTTATAGAGTAAATGCTGATTTGAGCAGAGAACGACAAGGAACTGGTCTTGGGTTATCTATAGTTAAACATATTCTTAACAGACATAAAGGTGAATTAGAAATTGAATCTGTTCCCGAGAAAGGAAGTATTTTTACTACTTGGTTACCAGTAAGTAAAACAGATTTTAAACTAATTAAGAGAGATAAAGCTGCTTAATTTTTAAATATTATTCATAATTACAGTAAGTTATAAAATAAATTTTTGTCATAAAATTTTAACATTTTTTTTAATGCCAAATGTCATATTACGTTTGGCTTCAGCCAACAAATTGCCGATTTGTATAGTGGCATTAACAAAATTATATTCATAAATAGGAGTAATTTTATGATTAAAACAATTAAATTAGTTTTTAGTATTTTCAGTATTTGTATATTCTCAATATTCTCTATTTCTTCATTGAATGCTAGAGAGGGTAATCAAATATCTATAGTAGGTTCTTCTACCGTATTTCCTTTTGCTACTATAGTAGCAGAAAGATTTGCAAAAAATACAAATTTCAAAGCACCAGTTATAGAATCTACCGGATCTGGTGGGGGTTTAAAACTTTTCTGCGCTGGAATTGGTCTGGAGCATCCAGACGTAACTAATGCAAGTCGCGCAATTAAATCTAGTGAAAAGGAGACTTGTGAAAAAAATGGTATTACACCAGTTGAATATTTAATTGGATATGACGGGATTACTTTCTCTAATAGTAATGCTGTTAAACAGCTCTCATTAACTAAAGAAGATATATTCAATGCAGTTTCAGCAAAAGTTTATAAAAATGGCGACATGATAGATAATCCATACAATAAATGGAGTGATATAAATTCATCACTTCCAGCTGTTGAAATTGATGTATTAGCTCCACCACCTTCATCAGGTACAAGAGATGCATTTGTTGAATTAGTTATGCATAGTGTTTGTAAGAAAAAATATGAAATGGATAAAAAAACATATAAAGCTAATTGTTCTGCCTTAAGAGAAGATGGAGCAGTAACAGAAGTAGGTGAAAATGATAATCTTATTATTGAAAAGCTTGCGGATAACTCATCTCGTTTCGGTATTTTTGGTTATTCATTCCTTGATCAAAATAGAGATCGTGTGCAGGGTTCAATAGTAGATGGAGTAGGACCATCTATGGATACTATTGCGGACGGGAGCTATAAGGTAAGTAGACCTTTGTTTTTTTATGTTAAAAAAGAGCATATTGGTGTAGTACCTGGAATTCAAGAATATGCAGATTATTTCATGAGTTTAGCTGTAGAGGGCAGTCCTTTAGAAGCTGCTGGCTTGATACCAAACTAATATATTTTATATTAATTATATAAAATACTATTGATTAATTTAGAGCCGCAGTTAAAAAAGATTGTGGCTCTATTTTTTTGTAAGTCTAAAATATTAGGAAATCTAAATGTCATTTTCTACACTTCTTTTGCTAATAATTGCATTTTCTTTGTGTAGCTTCTTTTTTTCATCTAGTTCAGCATTCAAGAAAATTAAGTCTGCTACAAGTAGACCTTCTGCTCTTCCTAAGCACTATGGACAATATTCTTTAGCTTGGACCCTATTTCCAGCATTTTTATTACTAATAGTTTTTACAATCATCGGCCCAATTTATGTTGACAATTTTTTCAAACAACAAATTGCCTTAACAGAAGCCAGTTATGATAAAGCTAAAATTGAATTAGTTTTAGCCATGATTAAGAATATTTCTAATGGATCTATATCAAGTGATGAACCCAAAATATTAAAATTAGCTGACGAATATAGTAATTATCTTTCTAAAATTTATTTATTTAGAACCTTATCAGTCTTATTACTTTCTTCAATATTAGGTATAATTATATCTTCTAACATAAATATTTTAAAAAATTCTAGAGTTAAAGTCGAAACATTTTATAGAATTTTATTTTTTGTAAGCGCTGTAATAGCAATTTTTACAACTGTAGGCATTATTGCATCTCTACTATATGAATCATTGAGATTTTTTGCCCTGTACCCATTTTTTGATTTTTTATTCGGTTTACATTGGGCTCCTAATATTGCAATTAGATCTGACCAGGTTGCAGCACAAGGTTCGTTTGGAATGTTACCAGTGCTACTAGGTACAATATTAGTTGCTCTTATAGCTATGATTGTGGCTTTACCAATAGGTCTATTTTCCGCTATATATTTGGCTGAATTTGCATCAAAAAGAGTGCGAGATATTATTAAACCAACTTTAGAGGTTTTAGCAGGTATTCCAACAGTTGTTTATGGTTATTTTGCTGCCTTAACAGCAGCTCCATTTATAAGAAAAATAGGAATGACATTAGGATTAGACGTTAGCTCTGAATCTGCTCTAGCGGCAGGAGCAGTTATGGGTATAATGATAATACCTTTTATATCATCACTATCTGATGATATAATTAATTCTGTCCCTCAATCGTTGAGGGATGGGTCCTTAGGACTTGGTGCAACAAAAGCAGAAACAACTATTAAAGTTGTATTGCCCGCAGCATTTCCAGGTCTAGTTGGTGCTTTTCTTTTAGCTGTTAGTAGGGCTATTGGAGAAACAATGATAGTAGTAATGGCAGCCGGTCTAAGTGCTAATCTTACGATTAACCCCCTAGAAACAGTTACCACTGTTACAGTTCAAATTGTTTCACTGTTAACAGGTGATACTGAATTTGATGATATTAAAACCCTTTCTGCATTTGGCTTAGGTTTAGCTCTATTTGCTTTTACATTAATTTTGAATGTGATTGCTTTAGTTGTTTCTAGAAGATTATCTGAACAATATGATTAATAGGTGCTTTTCATTATGATTGATAAAAATATAGATCAACTTAAGAGACTTAAACTTAGGAAAAATGCAGAAATGAGATTAAAAGTTTATGGTATTTTATCAATATCATTAGCTTTAATTATGCTATCAACTTTAATGATATCTATTGGTTTAAGTGGTTATTCAGCTTTACAACAAGCTTATGTGAAGTTGGAAATTAATGTAGATAGCAAAAAAGTTCTGGATGAAAAAGGTGGTTTTTCTAATCAAAAAGCCCTCTTAGTAAATTGGGATGGGATTGTAAGTAACTCTTTTATTACTAATTTCCCAGAAATTACCAAAAGATCTGAAAAAAGATCCTTAAGAGCATTAATGTCTTCAAATGCAGGTTATGAACTAAGACAGTATTTTCAAAAAAATCCTGATGACTTAGATGAAAATATTACTATTTGGCTAAGTGCTTCAGATGATTTTGATCAATATATGAAGGGTCGGTTTAATACATCAGTTGACGAAAAAGATCGAAGGTTAAGCAATCAACAATTAAAGTGGATTGATTTTTTAGCCATGGAAAAAATATCAAAGTTGAAATTTAATACCAGTTTCTTCGTTAACGCCGATTCTAGAGAACCCGAAAGCGCAGGTATTTTAGGCGCTGTAGTAGGATCTACTTTAACTCTAACTATTACGATTTTATTTGCATTACCACTTGCTGTTATGGCTTCTGTTTATCTTGAATATTTTGCTAAACCAGGACGACTCACAGATTTTATTGAAGTCAATATAAATAATTTAGCTGCAATCCCATCCATAGTTTTTGGTCTCCTGGGTTTATCTGTTTTTTTAGGTTTTTTTGGTCTCCCGAGATCCGCTCCTTTAGTCGGGGGGCTTTGTTTAGGCTTAATGACAATACCAACAATCATTATTGCATCACGGGCATCAATAAGAGCTGTACCACCCTCTATAAAAGACGCTGCTTTGGCATTGGGTGCATCTAGGATGCAAGCCGCTCTACATCATGTTTTACCTTTAGCAGCGCCTGGCATTTTAACAGGAACTATAATTGGAATGGCACAAGCTCTTGGTGAGACTGCTCCACTTTTAATGATTGGAATGGTTGCTTTTATAATCGAAACACCAGATAGTTTTACTTCAGCAGCTACGGCAATGCCAGTCCAAATATTTATGTGGTCAGACAGTGCAGAAAGAGCTTTTTATGAGAGGAGCTCCTTAGCTATTTTATTCTTGGTTGGTTTTTTAATAATCATGAACTCGTTAGCAGTATTTTTAAGGAGAAAGTTTGAAAAAAAATGGTAGATAAAAAAAATAACCTTAAATTTAAAACAAAGAATGTAAGCGTTTTTTACGGATCTAAACAAGCGATAAACAAAATAAGCTTGGATATAGAAGAAAAACAAATTACTGCATTAATTGGTCCTTCTGGATGTGGAAAATCTACATTCCTAAGGTGCCTTAACAGAATGAACGATGTTATATCAAATTGTTCAGTTAATGGTAAAATACTTCTAGATGGGAACAATATATACAGTGATGAAATTGATCCTGTCTTATTGAGAGCAAAAGTTGGAATGGTTTTTCAAAAGCCAAACCCATTTCCAAAATCTATTTTTGAAAATATTGCTTATGGACCAAGAATTCATGGTATTGGTAACAATAGAGCCGAACTTACTGATTTAGTACATCATAGTTTAGAGCAAGCTGGATTAATAGATGAAGTAAAAGACAGATTAGATGATATTGCAACAGGTTTATCTGGTGGACAACAGCAGAGAATTTGTATTGCGCGCGCTATAGCTGTCAATCCAGATGTCATATTAATGGATGAACCTTGTTCTGCATTAGATCCTATTGCAACTGCTAAAATTGAAGAATTAATGAGTAGTCTATCAAAATCCTATACCATTATTATAGTTACACATTCGATGCAACAAGCAGGTCGTGTTTCGCAAAAAACTGCCTTTTTTCATATGGGTGATCTCATTGAATATGGAGAGACTCCCAAAATATTTACACAACCTGATCAACAGAAAACTCAAGATTACATTACAGGGAGATTTGGATAAAATGTCAGATCATATTTCTTCTCAATTTAATAATGATATTATGTTTATAAATTCAAATTTGACCAAAATGGGAGGAATTTGTGAAGATAATTTGAAAAAAGCAATAAAGGCTATGACAAAAAATGATTCTAAACTCGCTGAACAAATTATAAGTAAAGACGAAGAATTAGATCAAATAGAAAACCAAATTGATGATGTAGTTATAAAAACTATTGCTCTAAGGCAACCTGTAGCGGACGATTTACGCTTACTCTTCGCAGCTATTAAAATAGCTGCTGCTTTCGAAAGGATTGGAGACCTAACAAAAAATATTGGAAAAAGAACTTTATCTATATCAGAGGAAGAGCCCTTAAAATTAAAAGCTCCCATTTCTGACCTTGGTAAAAAAGTAAATCTACAATTAACTAAAGCAGTAAACTCTCATACAACTAAAGATTCTAAGCTAGCACTAGAAGTCTGGAATAGTGATATTGAAATTGATAAAATTTACAATTCTTTAACTATAGATCTGGTTGCTGCATTAAGAAAAAAGAAACAAGTTGAAGTTGGATCACATCTGCTTTTCATAGCCAAAAATCTTGAAAGAATAGGTGATCATACTACTGAAATTGCTGAGATGGTTTATTATGTACTCACAGGACAGCAAATGGATAAAAGTGCCAGACCTAAAAAAAGCTTTTAATTATGGATTGTAAAATATGAAAAAAAAAATTCTTTTAGTTGAAGATGATAAATCTCTGCAACAACTAATTACTTATAATTTCAAAAAAGAGGGTTTTAAAATTGACACTATAAGTGACGGAGAAGAAGTAGTTTATCAAATTAGAGACAATATTCCTGATCTAATCTTACTTGATTGGATGTTACCTAATATTTCAGGAATTGAAATTATAAGACAATTAAAAATTAATAAAAATACTAATAAAATTCCTATAATTATGTTAACAGCAAAAAGTGAAGAGCCTGATAAATTAAGGGCTTTTGAGATAGGTGCTGATGATTACTTAACTAAACCTTTCTCAACTGCCGAATTATTAGCAAGGACTAGATCTTTACTTAAAAGGAATAAATTTCAGGAAGATACTGAGATTATTATTTTCCACGATATAACTTTAAATACAGAAAAAAGAAGAGTTAACAGAGGAAAGAGAACTGTAAAGTTAGGACCAATGGAATATAAATTACTTGAGTTATTCATCAGTCGTCCTGGAAGAGTTTACGATAGGTCTCAATTGTTAGATATTATTTGGGGTAAGGAAATTTATGTAGAAGAAAGAACAGTAGATGTTCATATAGGTCGCTTAAGAAAAGCCTTGAATAGAGGTAAGGATGCAGATCCTATTAGAACAGTACACGGAGTTGGTTATTCTCTAGATGAAACGTATAAGAAAAAATAATTTTGAAAATTATAACCAAATTGGATTGGTCCATGCGCGATTTCCTTTTTGATCTATTATAGTAACCCTGATCCAAGGACTTCCCTCACATCTGCCAAATGGAATTTCATTTCGATTATTATTATCACAAATTATGTATTTTGAGGCAGTACCTTCCCCACATATAACTAACCTTTCAATTGGAGAAGAAGCAACATGGACCGAGCCATTATCTATTATAATATCTTCTATTATTGGACCTTGTGAACAATAGTAATTTCCAAGTTTTAATCCTTCTAAGATTTTATCTGGTGAATTTTCATCACATTTTACCATAACCCATGCACCAAAATAATCTCGAACTTTAAAGTGAGCATCATCAGTTGCCATTATGTTTAATTTTCTTCCGTTATTTAAAAGTGAATCTAAAATAGCGAAACCATCACCTCTTTCTTGAAAGGCAGAGCCATGATTATAACATTCAACAGCATCAACATTTTTTATAGATAATGCATCCTTTAAGGTGACTCCTGACCACTGAGGGTGAGCAATTGTAACAAAGGCCCCAGAATCCATACATCTTTGAGCCGCGTCATTAGCTGTTTCCATTCCTTCTACAAAATTGAAATCCCAAACATCTGGGGGTGTGAAATCCAAGGGCAGTCCAACCGCAACCATATGCCAAAGTTCACCATTAGACATTGCTCCAGTATGAATTTCTGCACCAATTAAAGTAGTAAATTTATCATCCCGGCAATCAGAAGTATCGACGATAGGATAATCATATTTACCAATCAAATGATCTGTAAGTGATATAAAATCATATCCTGCATTTTTATATCGAAGGCAAACTTCTTTAGGATCCAACTTGCCATCAGATTTATTAGAATGGGTATGCAAATTCCCTTTGTAAAAATTTCCACCTAAGGAAAAAACACTAGGCTTCATAATATAAATCCATTTAATATATATAAAATTAAAGTTTAGTAGTATTTGATTAAAAGATTTAAATTATAATTACAATAAGATGTTATAATAACTTGTTTTATTTTATCAGAGACAAAATTTACTTTTAAATAAATGCAAAAAGAGTTTTCATTTTATAAAATATTTAGTGAGTTTTTTATCCTTGGCCTTTATTCATTCGGTGGGCCAACTGCACATATTGGTTTTTTTCAAGAGAACTTTGTTAAAAGGAAAAAATGGTTGTCTGAAAAAAAATTCATGGAATTTGTGTCATTAAGTCAATTTCTGCCAGGTCCAAGTTCTAGTCAGGTGGGTTTCCTGATTGGTCTTCAGAATGGTAGCTATTGGGGTGGATTAGCAGCTTGGCTTGGTTTTACTATTCCGTCAGCTTTTTTAATGATTTTAAGTGCTTTAATAATAGTAAGTTATACCAATACGAACGGAATGAATGAAGCTGTGAAGTTTCTCAACGGTTTTGCAAGCGTGGCAATACCAATAATTGCAGCAGCATTGATTAATATGGGTAAAAATTTTTGTTTTGAAATAAAAAGATTATTAATATTCTTTATCTCATTCTTTACACTTTTAATTTGGGAATTTCCTTTTGAACAAGTAATTATAATATCTCTTGGTTTTGTCTTAGGCGTTTTTTTTAATTTAAAAGATAAAGCAACTAAAGATGCAAGACCTCATATTGTGGAAATAATAATTTCAAAAAAAAATTTAAACCTTTTATTTTTAATATTTATTTTAGTTTCAATTATCTTTCTAATTTTACTCCCTATAATCAATGTATATAACGATATTTTATATCTCCAAATTTTTAGTGGACTATATAAAAGTGGCTCATTGGTTTTTGGTGGTGGTCATGTTGTTTTGCCTTATTTAGAAAAGGAATTTGTTTTTAATAATCTAATTAGTAAAGAATTATTTAATGGTGGTTATGGATTAGCTCAGGCTTTGCCAGGACCTTTATTTACTTTTGCGTCATATATAGGAACGGTGATTGGAGCATCTAATGGGATATACCATGCTTTGTTTTTGGGAATAGCTTCACTTATTTTTATTTTTTTTCCTGGTTTAATTATAGCTACATTAGCAATTAATTATTGGGATAGATTAATGAAATTTAATTGGGTTTATAATGGGATTCAGGGTGTTAACGCATCAGTCGTTGGATTATTATGTTTAACTTTTGTTGATATATTGTTGAGTAATTATTTAGGAAATATAAATGGTATTTTACTCATTATAATTAGCACTTTACTGATAGCATTTTTAAAATTTCCATCATGGCTAAGTGTACTAATTATGGGTCCAATTGGTTATTTCATGTATAGCTTTTAAATCCAATTTTCTACAAAGGTTTCTTGTTCTTCAGTCTCTATAGCTCCAACTACGTTTTCTCTTACCTTTTTTACAGTATCTTTTTCTTTCATGGCTTTTAAAACTAAAGCAGCAATCATTCCAGATCGTCCTTTTCCACCATTGCAATGTATAAGTACAGGATTTGAAAGTATTAGATTATTTTTAATAGTTGAAATTAATTCTTTTAATTCATCAAACTTATTATTTGATGGTACACCAAAAT
>CEVL01018119.1_pt1 | contig 10994 bp, 12 predicted proteins | sample 427051 | NCBI WGS metagenome assembly CEVL01 (sample SAMEA2623673, study PRJEB7988) | marine metagenome | biome: marine biome (ENVO:00000447); feature: surface water layer (ENVO:00002042); material: "saline water (ENVO:00002010), including plankton (ENVO:xxxxxxxx)" | depth 5 m
GATGTTTCTCTTCTATAAACATCTAATCGTTTTCTGACTGTGTTTTCCTGATCATCATCCCTTTGTATTAGTTCTTCTCCTGTTTCATCATCTTTTCCTTCAACTTTTGGAGGATTAAAATCAATATGATATGTTCTGCCCGATTGTAAATGTACTCTTCTCCCCGACATACGTTTTATAATTTCACCATCTTTTACTTTTATTTCAATAACATAATCGATGTATATCTTTGATTTCGATATCCCATCTGCTTGGACAATAGTTCGGGGAAAACCATCAAATAAATAACCTTTTTTGCAATCATTTTGATTTATTCGTGCCTGAACTAAATTTAATATCAACTCATCTGATACCAAACCACCATTATCCATAATTTTTTTTGCTGATTTTCCTAATTCTGTTCCTTCATGTATTGCGCTACGTAACATATCTCCTGTCGATATTTGTGGTATATCGAATTTTTTACTAATCATGCTTGCTTGAGTGCCTTTTCCGGCGCCTGGTGGGCCTAATAAAATTATTCTCACTTTTTATATACCTATTATTTTATATAATAATTACAGACTTATTATTCGATAAAATGGAGAAGATGTAAAAAAATATGCAGATTGATATTGATACAGGCGATTCAAATACAAATAGAATAGTCTCATATTCAAAAAATTGTATTGAGTTAAAGAATAAATTGATAAAAAACACCCTAGTAATTTCATCAACACGCCTTGATGAAACTATGCTGTGTGCTAATTTTAATGATTTTGATTTAGAAAATTTAAAAAAAATAATCTCCTGGGAACCTGAAATCATATTAATTGGAAGCGGAAAAACGGCCTATCTTCCTAATCCTGAATGGATAATATATGCAAATAAAAAGAATATTGGATTAGAGGTGATGACTACAGGCGCAGCCTGCCGGAGCTATAATCTATTAGTAGATGAAGGTAGAAATGCAGTTGCTTGTCTATTTTTACCAGCTTAGTTTGATTGATTTGGTAGGTATTTGAGAGGATTTACAGGCTTTCCATTTAAGCGAATTTCGAAATGTAAAATATTACGTCCTGCAGGATCTTGCCCCATGTTCGAAATTTTTTGTCCCGCTTTGATAGTATCACCTTCCTTAACTAAAAGTGTCTTATTGTATGCATACGCACTCAAAAATTTCTCAGAATGCTTGATAATTATTAATTTTCCATAACCAACGAGACCGCTACCACTGTAGACAATTTCGCCCCTAGCGGCAGCTTTGATGACTTGCCCAGGAGAACCTGAAATATCCACACCTTTTTTTGATGTTGGTGAATTAAGTTTTACAATCTTTCCCTTCGTCGGCCAAAACCAATTTATGGCTTTACCCGACAAATCTTTATTTTTTCCTTCCTTCTTTATATTGGATTTATTAATCTCTTTTTTCTTAGTAATCGATTCTTTTTTAACTAATTTTTCTTTCTTTTTCTTAAAAATCTGTTTAAAACAAATAGAATCTCCTAAATAGATAACATATGGACTTTTTATGCCATTCCAATCTGCGAGTTTTTTATAATCGTAATTGTAACGCCACGCGATGGAATATAAAGTATCGCCTTTTACAACAACGTGACAACCAGATTTATTTTTTTTGAGTCTCTTAACTGACTTATCTTTAACATTTTTATTTGTTTTTTTACTGGTAGTGGATGATTCATTAGCTTGATCACGTTGTGTAACAGGCGCTAAACCATTCCCAGAACAGGCCTGAAGGCAGAAACAGAGTATTGCAATAGAAAAATATTTAGTACTAGGTATCATTTGAAATCTATCGTGTTGCATCAGTACCGGCAAGCATAGGCACGAAACTAACAGAATCAAGAAGCTTTTCACTGTAATCAGCCTGATTTCGTGTAATTTCTAACAATTTTTGCTCCCCAGCTTCACCAACAGGAATGATTAGACGGCCATCCAAAGCAAGCTGCTCTCTCAGAGCACTAGGCACTCCAATAGGCGCTGCTGAAACAATAATACCATCGTATGGAGCATGAGCTTTCCAGCCTATGTTTCCATCAGAATGGTTGCTTCTAATATTCGTGCAACCTAATTTTTGAAACCTCTCTCTTGCGCGAACCAGCAATCCATCAATTCTCTCTACGGTATACACATAATCAACAAATTGGGCCAAGACGAATGTCTGATAACCACATCCTGTTCCTATCTCTAATACTTTATGAAGTTTATTATCTTTGATTAATGCCTCGATCATTTTTGCAACTATATAAGGTTGAGATATTGTTTGATTGAATCCAATTGGTAGCGCTGTATTTTCATACGCTCGAGTTGCAAGAGCCTCATCAACAAAAAAATGTCGCGGTGTATTTCTTATTACATCAAGTACAGCCTCAGACTCTATTCCCATTTCTATCAACGTTTCCGCTAGGCGATCGCGCGTGCGTTGTGACGTCATCCCAATCCCCTTGAAGTCTGATTGCATTAATTAAGAACCTCAATCCAATTAGAAATAGTGGACAAAAATTGATGTTTTGTTAAATCGATATGCATTGGAGTTATTGACACTTTATTTTTACGTATTGCATAAAAATCAGTGCCCTTTCCTGCATCTCGCTCAGCTCCAACTTCACCCACCCAGTAAACCTTTCTACCTTTTGGGTCATGTGTTTCTATAGCAGGCTCTGATTTATGGCGATTTCCAAGGCGTGTAACTTCATAACCCTCTATTGAATCATAATTAACATCGGGAATATTTATATTTAGAAGTATCTCCTCTAGTGGATTCTTTATTAAGGATTGAATAACTTTCTTTACTACTAAAACGGCCGATTTATAATCTGAACTCTCACCGGCAAGTGAAAATGCAATTGCTGGACAACCGAGAAATCTTCCCTCCATAGCAGCAGCTACGGTTCCAGAGTAAAGCACATCATCTCCCAAATTAGCACCCGCATTTATCCCGCTAATCACCATATCTGGCTCTTCATCTAATAAACCTGTTATCGCAAGATGTACACAATCGCTCGGCGTCCCATTAACATAATAAAAACCTCGCTTATCTTGCTTTACATAAAGCGGTGAGTCTAATGTGAGAGAATTGCTTGCGCCACTCCGGTCTCTGTCCGGTGCTACAACAGTTACATTCCCTATTTCACTTAGAACTTCTGCTAATATAGAGATACCAGAAGCTTGATATCCGTCATCATTACTTAATAAAAAATGCATATATCTAATAGATAGGTAGAAAAGAACTCGATTAATTTAATAAAAATTCTAATAACGCTTTTGAGGAGTGCAATCGATTGCCTGCCTCTTCCCAAACAACACTCTGAGGACCCTCTAATACCTCCTCAGTAACCTCTTCATTCCTATGCGCTGGTAAACAATGCATAAAAAGTGCATCGCTTTTTGCACACACCATAATTTCTGAATTGACCTGATATTTTTTAAACTTATTCTTTCTTTCGTTCTGCTCGTTCTCCTGACCCATGCTAGCCCATACGTCGGTAATCACAAGATCAGCGTTACCAACTGCCTTATGTGGATCATCCTCGAATGATACATTTTCTTTCGAAGACTCATAAATTTCTGCTGCAGGAACAAATTCCTTGGGACATGAAATGATTAGTTGGAAATTAAAAATCTTTGCCGCATTTATATATGAATGACACATATTATTACCATCACCGAGCCATACAACTTTTTTATTTTCAATAGAACCACGTGCTTCTGTGTATGTTAATAAATCAGCAAGCAATTGACAGGGATGAAAACTATCAGATAGTCCATTTATCACCGGAACATCAGAATAGCTTGCGAATTCTTCTAGTTTTTGGTGTGCAAATGTTCTTAGCATTATGCAATCAACCATTTTTGATAAAACTCTGGCTGTATCTTTTAGTGGCTCGCCACGCCCAATCTGAGTTCCTGTTGGTGCAAGATAAATTGCATGACCACCAAGTTGCGCCATTCCGGTCTCAAAAGACACACGAGTCCTCGTTGAGGATTTTTCAAAAATCATGCCTAATACACGATTGTCTAATGTCGTTATGATTTTTTTTTGTTTCACTTGCTTTTTTAATTCTAACGCACGATTTATAATTGACTCCAATTCGTCGCGATTTAAACTTTTAAGCGTTAGAAAGTGTCTGACACTCATAATCAATACCTTTTAAAAAATAAATGAATACTATGTGATTCTGTAAGTTTATAACAAATGTTCTTTTAATATTTCTGTCAAAATTGATACAACTCTATCAATCTCTGATTCTTTCATAATTAGAGGAGGTAGTAATCTAATTACATTCCCAGAAGTGACATTAATCAATAATTTTTTTTCTAATGCCTTAGCAACAAGGTTTGTACAATTATTTTCTAATTCAATACCTACCATTAAACCTTTGCCTCTGATATCGTTTATACCTTTCATGCCTCCCAGAGATTGATTTAGTTCGTTCATAAAATAGCGACCAAGCTTAGCTGCGTATTCGTCCATACCATCCTTCTCTAGAATAGTTACCACCTCTAACGCAACCCTTGATGCAAGTGGGTTTCCCCCAAAAGTCGATCCATGACTTCCTGCAATAAAATATCCAGATGCTTTTCCTTTTGCCAGACAAGCTCCTATAGGCACACCATTTCCCAAAGCTTTAGCAATCGTAACCACATCGGGCAATACACCTTCATGCTGATACGCAAACCACTTTCCTGTGCGACACATTCCGGTTTGAACTTCATCTACGATCATTAATAAATTATTTTGATCACAAATATTTCTAATAGAATTTAAATAACTATCATTGGGAACAACAATACCGCCCTCGCCTTGAATTGGCTCGATCATTATGGCAACTATATTTTCCGAAACCTTAACATAATCTTCTAAAGCCTCAACATTATTGTATGGCATATGTTTAAAGCCGCCTAATAGTGGTTTGAAACCATCTTGAACTCTTTCACCGCTCGCACTAATAGTTGCCATTGTTCTTCCATGAAAACTATTCTGCATAACAACAATTATTGGCTCATGAATCTTTTGATTATGCGCATGAAGACGTGCAAGTTTTATTGCTGCTTCATTTGCCTCAGCTCCAGAGTTACAAAAAAATGCATTATCCATCCCAGAGAGAGCTGTAAGTTTTTCAGCGAGTTTCTCTTGGAATGAAATACGATATACATTAGAGGTATGAATTAATTTCGCTGATTGCTCTGCGATTACTTTACTAAGCGATGGATGTGAATGACCAAGTCCACAAACTGCGATACCACTTAAAGCATCTAAATAACGATCGCCTTCATTATCTATGAGCCAAGGACCAGCGCCTTCCTTAAACTCAACTGATAAAGGACTATAGTTACCCATCAAAAAATTGGTCATAAATTTTTCCTAATTATCTCTCTTCAAAACTAAACAATTATTTGTTATTTAAAAAATAACAAGCCCGGCCATAGCCGGGCTGAAAATATCTTATTGTAGTATATCTTTATTGCTATAGCGGCAATCCATGCCCGTAACCGACCATACACATTAGCATAGGTATGGATAGCAATGTATTTGTTCTTGATGCCATCAATGCTGTATTTTTTGCCTTTGCGATCTCATCTGCCGTTGCATCAACAATACCTAAAATTTTCTTCTGATTTGGCCAAATCAAAACCCAAACATTAAAGAGCATAATTGTTCCTAACCATGAACCAACGCCTATCGTCGCCCCCATAACACCGCCCTTAAGCATAAAAGCATCATGCAAACTTATTGGGAGATAATAATGTAAGGCCGCAGCACCAGTTATCCATGTTAACAAGGCTCCCCAACGAAACCACCATAATGCACGAGGTGCTACATATTTATTGATAGCTGCAGGTCCAGGTCCACCTTCATCAGCCAAAGCTTCACCAACAGCCGGCACCTGAACAAAATTGAAATAATAGAGCAAGCCTATCCATATAACGCCAAAAAAGACATGCAACCAAACAATCAAAGACCACCGCTCCGCCATAGTTTCCAATATGGCTCCGTCATTATTAATACAAAAAGCAATTATAATAGCTAGAACAAAACCCAAAGTTATTGTTGCGCGTACTGATTTCAATGGATTCATAAACCTATTCTCCTACGTGGCAATTTAATTTTATTAGAATGTAATTAATCAATCTGGTTCAGATTATACTTACCTCCAGAGCGGCTTTCACCATCTTTTAATGCTATATTTCTTTGAATTTTTACGTATTTAGGGGTCGAAAAGATATAAAGGAAATAAAAACATGATTCTCGATTCTTTTTTTTATCTTTTTTGATATGATTTAGATATTGATTATATTATTTTTTTAGGAAGGATTATATGGACGCTGTTATCGAACAAATCAAAAGCACAATTACATCAAACCCTGTAGTTATCTTCATGAAAGGTACTCCAGATTTTCCTCAATGCGGATTTTCAATGCAAACATGTCAAGCATTAAAAGCATGTGATATTGAGTTTGGATTTGTTGACGTATTAGCACAACCAGAAATGAGAGAGAACTTGCCAAAATTTTCTGACTGGCCAACATTTCCGCAATTATTCATAAATGGCGAGCTTATTGGCGGCTGTGATATTGCTATGGATATGTTCGAAAAAGGCGAGCTTCAAAAAATGACAAAAGAGGCGGTTAATAAATAAAAAGTAGCGTCTCTAATCTATTTCATTCTCAATCCAAATACATTTTCCGCCGCTTTTTTCTTGAATAGATTCTAATAGTAGCTGATGTTTTGATAATTCAGTTTTAGTTGGCTCGATAATTATTTCTTTAGTAATTTTTTTATTAGTTTCATGTCCATTTTCATTTTCATTTGATTTTTTTATTTCTATTTGCTCTAACGATAGATCTGTCTGTCCTCCTGTCATTCCTAAATAAACATCTAATAAAATCTCAGCATCAAGTAATGCGCCATGTAGATCGCGATTAGAATTATCAACATCGTAACGTTTGCATAGAGCATCTAAATTATTCTTTTGCCCTGGATGTTTTTCACGTGCTAGGAGTAAGGTATCGAAGACCTTACAATAATCTTCGACCTGCCCCCATTTCTTTCCCATTAACTTTAATTCTGAATTTATAAACCCAACATCAAAAGGAGCATTGTGAATGATCAGCTCACTGTCTTTAATGAAATCAATAAAATCTTGAGCGATATCAGCAAAACGAGGTTTGTCAGAGAGAAATTCATTACTCAAACCGTGAACATTATATGCGCCATCCTCAATTTCACGCTCTGGATTAAGATATTGATGGAAATTACGTTTCGTCTCACGTCGATTAATTAGCTCGACACAACCAATTTCAATAATTCGATGGCCCTGTTTAGGTTCAAGCCCAGTTGTTTCTGTATCTAACACTATTTGTTTCATGCTAATAACTCATCAATTGCCTTATTTGCCAACATATCAACACGTTCGTTTTCATGGTGCCCACTATGACCTTTTACCCAGCACCAATCAACATGATGAACTTTACACACCTCGTCTAATCTCTGCCAAAGATCAACGTTTTTTACTGCTTTCTTTGATGATGTCCTCCAATCACGTTTTTTCCATTCATCTATCCATTCTGTTATGCCTTGCATCACATATTTTGAGTCAGTCGTCATTACAACCTCACATGGTCTCTGTAATGCCTCTAGACCCATTATGGCAGCCATTAATTCCATACGGTTATTTGTTGTTTCCTTCTCGGAACCATAAAGCTCTTTCTCAGAATCATCGGATCTCAACAATACCCCCCAGCCTCCAGGTCCAGGATTACCTCGGCATGCCCCATCTGTGAAAATTTCGATTTTTTTTGTCATTATTTTTTTATTGTCAACCTTGATGTTGGTTCAATCGATTCTCCTGAAATAATATTCCTTCTTTTTTTCCAGTTTATTTTTATAGAACTCAATGGTGCTACACGTTTTTTTGCAACGACTATATATAACCCACCGAATATTGGATAACAATACTTCCCCAATCGCTCGAGTGGAAGAAATTTTTTTAATAATTTTTTATTTGATAATGGCGGTGAAAAGAAAAAATAGTTTACTTTTTCATATTCAAAATCGAGTAATGATAACCAATCCTTCAGTCTTGAAACCGAAATTAGTTTTCCACTCCATGGCATTCTGTTCCACCAACAAAAAATTAAATGCCATAACCCCCATAAACTAAATGGATTTATTCCAATAAAGACCACATAACCCTCGCAAATTAGTACTCTTTCAATTTCTCTTAATAATTTATGTGGATCGGTCGAAAATTCTAATACATGAGGCAAAATCAAAGCATCAACACTATCCATTGCAATTGGTAATTCCTCTGCATTTGTTCTAATAGCTTTTTTTATATCTTTTTTAAATTCGCTATTTTCAAGAAATAGAATAGTTTTATTTGATATCCTTGATGCTTTGAGATAGTTGAGTTCAGCACAGTAACCAAATTGCAATATATGATATCCAAATATTCTTGGAAGAATTTCCTCTAATTTGCTCATTTCTTCCGCATATACTGTCTCACCTAGAGGGCTTTGGTACCACTCAGAAAGTTTGTCTCTCAACGTTAATTCATTTAAGCTTTCGTAGTTCATTGTGTTTCATATTAATCGTTTGCAATCAAAAGAAGTAATTAAATTTACCAAGGATTTTAAATAATGCTAGAGATAATACCCGTAACAGCATTAAAGGATAACTATATATGGGTGGTAAAGAACAAAATAACATCCGATAGTTTGATAGTTGATCCGAGCGAGCATGAGCCTGTATTAAAATTGATTGAATTCGAGAAATTAAATCCTAGAGCAATACTCATTACTCATCATCATTGGGACCATGTTGGTGGAATAGTTGGTATAAGAGAGAAATTCAATATTCCTGTATACACGCCAAAAAAAGAACGTGTGGAGGGAGGTACAAACCCAGTTGGTGAAGGAGATACTATTTTCGTGTCAGAACTCGATATGGAAATCCAAATATTAGATGTCCCCGGACACACATCAGGCGCCGTAGCTTACTACACACGAAATATGGTATTCAGTGGAGACACTCTTTTTGCAGCAGGCTGTGGTCGTTTATTTGAGGGCACAGCTGAACAAATGTATGCTTCGCTATCAAAAATAAAAAATCTTCCGGCACAAACGCTTCTTTTTTGTGGTCATGAATATACTGTCGCGAATCTGAAATTTGCAGCGACCGTTGAGAATGGCAATGATATGATCAAAGAAAGACTCGCCGAGGCGATTAAAAAAAGAGAAGGGATGCAGCCTACATTGCCCACGACCCTAGAAACTGAGAATCAAACGAACCCATTTCTTCGTTGCAATGAAAAATCAGTTATTGATTCTGCTAGTAATTACGCAGGGAGATCGTTAGATAACCCCGTCGATGTTTTTGCTACAATAAGAGATTGGAAGGATTCCTTCTGAATGCGCAAAATTTTCCGAAAAAACAATAAAAAAAAACAAAAAAATGATCAATAAAACATCAATTTACACAATAATATTAATCCCATTTATATTTTTTGGATGCGCACCTAAAGAAAAGATTGAGTCACCAGATACTGCTCAAACTTACGAAAAACCAGGCACTGTTGAAGCGGAGATCACACCTAGATCTGATGATTTAGCAATTATTCGAAAAGAGGAAGCGACACCCTCAAAAGAAACTGATGCACAAAAAATCTATACTGATTTATGGGTTATGATTCAAGACGGCCTTATTCTTGAGAGAAATATTGATAACAAAAAAGTAAAGGATAAAATCGCATGGTTTGCTCGAAATCAAGAATATATTAATCGGGTAGTAAAACGCGCTGAACCCTACTTATATCATATTGTAAATAAGATAAAAGAACGTGATATGCCTCTCGACTTAGTACTGCTCCCGGTGGTTGAAAGTGCATACCAACCTTTTGCGCTATCGCCAAGTAGAGCATCTGGAATTTGGCAATTTATACCCGCTACTGGAAAAAGATTTGGGCTAAAACAGAACTGGTGGTATGACGGGAGGCGTGATGTCGTCGCAGCTACTGATGCCGCACTTAATTATCTGGAAGCGCTACACAAGAGATTCAAGGGAGATTGGTTTCATGCACTTGCAGCATATAATGCTGGTGAGGGAAATGTTGAGCGTGCGATTAGAAAAAATAAAAAGAAAGGAAAGAAAATAGATTTCTGGAATCTGAGACTTCCTCCTGAAACGAGAAGTTACGTACCAAGTTTATTAGCAATTGCAGAAGTATTAAAAAATAACGATAAGTACAATATCAAATTTAATAAAATAAAAAATGAGCCCTATTTCGAAATTATTGATGTTGAAAGTCAAATTGATCTAGCAACTGTTGCTGATTTATCAAATCTCACAATGGATGAAATCTATACACTTAATCCGGGATTTAATCGTTGGGCAACTGATCCTAATGGGCCGCATCAATTAGTCATACCAATAACGAAATCAAAAGAATTTAAAACTAGACTTAAAAAGTTACCAAAATCAAAACGTATAGTATGGAAGCAACATATTATAAGTAAAGGTGAATCGCTTGGTCTTATTGCAGAGAAATATAAAACGAGCATAAGCGCAATAAAAGAGTCAAATAATCTCAAGGGGAACCTAATTCGTGAAGGAAAATCCCTACTAATACCTACTGCAAAAGAATCGAATAAATATTATTCACTAAGTGCTGATTCAAGACGGTTCAGGGATTTAAAAACAAGTGATGGAAAACAATATACCTATATCGTGAAACGTGGTGACAACCTATGGGATATAAGTCGAAAATACGGAGTTAGTGTTAAGCAGCTTGCAAGATGGAGTGGCATATCAACAAAAAGTTTTCTTAGGCCAAAGCAAAAATTAACAATTTGGATAAAAGAAGAGGAATCTAATGCTAGCAATCAAACAAAAGCGATCGCTAATAATCTGCCGGATTCAGATTATGTTGTAAAAGAGGGTGAATCTCTCTGGTTGATTGCAAGACGCTTTGATATCCATGTAGTAGAAATAC
>CEVL01081259.1_pt1 | contig 10991 bp, 10 predicted proteins | sample 427051 | NCBI WGS metagenome assembly CEVL01 (sample SAMEA2623673, study PRJEB7988) | marine metagenome | biome: marine biome (ENVO:00000447); feature: surface water layer (ENVO:00002042); material: "saline water (ENVO:00002010), including plankton (ENVO:xxxxxxxx)" | depth 5 m
ATGCTGCTAGCGTTGGGGAATTCAAATCAGCATCAGTTATAATTAATAACTTATCTGATAATTTCAAAATACTTGTGACCACAACTACCTTAAGTGCAGCTATCTATGCTAAGCAAAAATTTGGGAAAAAAATAATTCATCAATATGCTCCTTTGGATATTAAAATATGGATTGAAAGATTTATTAATAATTGGAAACCGGATCTTAGTATATGGATAGAATCAGACTTGTGGCCAGTTACACTAAAAACTTTAAAAGAAAAATCAATAAAGAGCATATTATTAAATCTCAGAATATCTCCTAAGTCTTTTGAAAAATGGTTATTATTTAAAAATTTATATAAAGATATGTTATCAAGTTTTAATGAAGTTTTTGTTCAAAGTTTACAAGACCAAAAAAGAATAAAAAAACTAACTAATTTAAAAATTAAATATATAGGTAATTTAAAACTTTCAGAAGGTGAGAGAAATACAAACTCAAAATCCAATACTAAAATAAAAAAATATTTAAAAAAAAATAAAATTATTTTTTTAGCTAGCACTCACAAAAATGAGGAAAAACAATTTCTTAATATAATAAATTATATATCTAAAAATTTAAATAATTATAAGATTATAATGGCTCCAAGGCATCCTGAAAGATCAGAAGAAATAATTAATGAATTAAAAAATAACAAAATAAATTGCTCTTTAATAAATAAATCTAAAAATTTTAAAGAAAAATTATTTATAATTAACACTTTTGGTCAAATGCAATTTTATTTCAGTATTAGTGATATTGTTTTTTTAGGTGGATCATTAGTAAAAATGGGTGGGCATAATCCTATTGAACCTGCGCGGAATAATTGTGCTATAATCACGGGTCCTAATATTTTCAATTGGCATGATATTTATAAAGATATGGAGAGATTTAAATCATGTATTATTTTCAATAACATAAAAGAAATTGAAAATTTTATTAAAAATATAAATAAAAATAATAAAAAATTAGTATTGCTCAAAAGAAAAGCTAAAGAATTCTCTAAAAAGAACTTTTTTGATACTAAATTATTGTTTAAAATAATAAAAGACAACATTAAGGATTAATTAATAATGTTAAAAGCACCAAAATTTTGGTATCAAAAAAAAGATACCTTGTATTCAGCTTCATTGTATCCTTTTTCCTTACTATTTAGATTTGGAACAATAGTTCGAAATTTTATAAGTACAAAAAAATCATCTCCGATACCAATAATCTGTATTGGAAACATAGTAGTTGGTGGAGCTGGAAAAACACCAGTTTCACTTAAAGTTGGCAAATTACTTATTAAGTCAGGATATAAACCACACTTTATTTCAAAAGGTTATTCTGGTTTAATTAAAGAGTCAACTCTAGTAGAATCATGGCATTCTCCTTCTTCGGTTGGAGATGAATCTATTTTATTATCAGAAATTGCACCAACATGGATTGGAAATGATAGGGTAAAGTCATCTTATCTTGCCATGCAAAATGGTGCAGATTGTTTAATTATGGATGATGGCTTTCAAAATCCGTCAATTGAAAAAAATTTTTCAATAATAGTAATTAATTCAGAGCAAGAATTTGGAAATAAAAGAGTTATGCCATCAGGACCATTAAGAGAAAGTATTAAAAGAGGTCTTGATAGAACAAATTTAGTTATAGTGATTGGAGAAATTACAAATGATTTAAGAAAGATAATCCCAAATCAAATTCCTATAATCGATGCAAATTTTGATATCAAAGATACCAATCAAATTTTTAAAGGAAAAAAAATTACTGCCTTTGCTGGAATTGCTTATCCTGAAAAATTCTTTAATTCTTTACGTGACCAAGGAGGAAAATTAGTTAAAGAAATAAGTTACTCTGATCATCATATATATACAGAGAATGATATTTTATCGCTAGCAGAAAGTGCAAATAAAACAAAATCAATTCTTGTAACTACTAGAAAAGATTTTGTAAGAATTCCAAAAACATATAGATCATTAATTAATACTCTAGATGGTGAAATAGTTTTTGAAAATGAAGAATTATTAACTGAAATAATTACTAATGTAATTGAAAATAACATAATTAATAATACAAAAAAAATACAATGAAAAAGACTATCTATTTTGTTGAGTTTATTTTAATATATATTTTTTTTAACATATTATATTTTCTCCCAATTAACTTAGTATCATTTATTGGAGAAACTCTTTTTAGATTAATAGGACCTTTAACAAAATCTCATAAAACAGCTTTAAATAATTATAAAAAAGTTTTTAAAAATTTAGATAATAAGACTGTTTCTCAAGATGTTATGAATTCTTGGGGCAATTTAGGAAAAACATTTATTGAAATTTCAATATTAAGAAAACTAGTTAGTAAAAAAAATGATAGAATTAAAATAATAGGAAAAGAACATTTAACTGATTTAATAAAAAAAAAAGAACAAGTTATTTTTTTTGGAATACACCAAGCGAATTGGGAATTATTAGTACCTTGTCTAGACAAAATAGGTGTTAAAGTTGGTGCAATTTATAGACATATAAATAATCCATTTATAGATCGTTATATTTTAAAAAAAAGATCATCCGCATTAACTAACAGTGAAACTTTTTATACTCCGAAAGGAGAAGAAAGCGCTAGAGAAATTATAAAAGCAATTAATGAGAATTTTTCTATGATACTTTTGATAGATCAAAAAGATTCAGCGGGTACGAATGTGGAATTTTTAAATATTAGAGCAAAAACTCAATTAGGTTTTTTAAAAATAGCAAGAAAATATAATTTAAAGTTAATACCTGTCCAGAATATTAGAGAACAGATAAATAATTTTTCAATAAAATTTCATCCACCAATTGAGATTTTTGAAAAAAATATATCTGATGTAGAGGCTATAAATAAAATACATGGTATAATTGAAAAGTGGATAATTAAAAATCCTACCCAATGGTTTTGGCAGCATAATCGATTTGGATAATTATTTGACCTTTGTTGTAATTTTTTTATCGTAAAACTTTATTTCAATATTATCATTTCTTTGAAGAAATTTTGCTCTTTTAACTATTAAATTACGCTTTTTAACAATGGCATAACCCTTTTTCAAATTATTATCTATTGAATTTGAAACAAGCAATCTTTTTAAGCTATCTAGAGAATATTTATTTTCCTTTATTTTCTGATTGATTTCACTTGTTACATTTTTGGTTAAATTTTTATATTGATTTTTTTTTAATTTAAGTATTTCTGATGGCTCTTTTAATAAAGAATAAGTATGTTTTAAAGTATTTGATTTATTTTCTATCAAAAAATTTATGGATTTTTTAAAATTTTTTTTAATACTAAAAAATTTTTCAGAATAATTTTCAATTATGTTTTTTGGATTTCTTAAAAGTCTATTAAAATAACTATAATTTTCTGAAACTAAATCATATTTATTTTTAATTGTCTGATTTAATTTTTCATAAATTGAATTCAAATTATCAATTAATATATCTCTTACTGGCACAATCATTTCGGCTGCGGCTGTAGGTGTCGGAGCTCTTAGATCACAAACTAAATCTAAGATAGTATAATCTGTTTCATGGCCTATGGCAGAAACAACTGGGATTTTAGAGTCAAAAACTTTTCTAATTAATTTTTCATCATTAAAAGCCATTAAATCTTCAACATTTCCTCCTCCCCTTGCTATGATTATTACATCTGGTTTATCAATATAAATTTTAGAATTAAAACCATCAATAGCTTCTATTATCATGCGAGGAGCCTCTCTTCCTTGAACAGAAGTTGGCCAAAGATCAACTAAGATTGGAAATCTGTCATTAAGTCTATTCAAAATATCATGTATAACTGCACCAGTAGGAGATGTAATTATGCCAATCTTTTGTGGTAGGAACGGTAGCTTTTTTTTAAACTTATCATCAAATAGGCCCTCTTTAGAGAGTCTTTTTTTTCTTTCTTCAATGATTTTTAATAATGCTCCTTCACCAGATATTTCTATATCATCAATATCTATTTGATAAGTGCTTATAGATTTAGAGTAGGTAGTGATTTTTCCTAGAGCTATAACTTCTAAGCCCTCTTCAAGATTAAACGAAATATTATTTTTTTTATTTTTCCATATGACTCCATTTAAAATTGAGTCTTCATCCTTAAATGTAATAAATAATTGTCCAATTCTTCCTTGATTAATAGAGCTTATTTCACCTTTAATTTTAATATATCCAAACTCTTGATTTAAAACATCTTTAATACGATTATTAAATTCACTCACTCCATATAATGGTATGTTATCTATCTTAGTCATTAATTTTTCTCTTTGAGACAAAAAAATCATTTAATAATTCAGAGCATTCCTTTTCTTTTATTCCCCCATATACTTCTGGCTTAAATAGTTTTTGTTTATTATAAAGTCGCTGATTACTTTCTATTGCACCATTTTCATCATCATAAGCTCCAAAATATATTTTTTTTATTCGAGCCTTGCTTATTGCTGAAGCACAAAACACGCATGGTTCAAGCGTTGAAAAAATAACACTGTTAACAAGATATTTATCTCTATTTAAGTTAAATGCATCTTCTATAACCAATAATTCTGCATGTTTGAGAGGATTATTCTGAGAATTAGTTTCATTGTGTCTTGCAGAAATTATTTCATCATTAAGTTGATCTACAAGTATTGCGCCAATTGGAACTTCATCTAGTTTTTTTGCCTTTTTAGCCTGTTTAATAGCTAATTCCATATAAAAATCTGTATTCATGATATAATAAAATATAATAAATAATTTTTATAACAAAAAAATAGAATAATGAAAAAACCTATTATAGGCATAACCCTAGATAATGAGGAAAAAGACAATTATTCAAAATTTCCATGGTATGCAATAAGAAAAAATTATTTACATTGTATTGAAAAATATGGTGGAATTCCATTTCCTTTATACCATTCTAAAAAATTTATTAATGAGATTTTTTCTAAACTTGATAGTGTTATAATCACAGGAGGTAATTTTGATATAGATCCAGGATTTTATGGTAAGTCAAATAGCGACTCAAGAATAATTAAAAATGAGAGAACAAAATTTGAAATTGAAATTTGTAAACTTTGCATAGAAAAAAATAAGCCGATATTAGGAATTTGTGGAGGCGCTCAATTGATTAATATTTGCTTAGGTGGAACACTAATTCAAGATATTAAAATATCAAAAATAAATCCTATACAGCATGAACAAAAAAATCCAAGAGATGAAACAAGTCATCAGGTCAAAATATTTGAAAAAACACAAATTTTTAACATAACTAAAAAATTATCGATAAATGTTAATAGTGCTCATCATCAATCAATAGATAAGCTTGGAAAAAATTTGTTAGTAAGTGGAAAATCACCAGATGGTATAATTGAGTCTATTGAAAATTCTGAGCATAGTTGGTGCATAGGTGTTCAATGGCATCCAGAATTTTTAATTACAAAAGAAGATAATTTATTAATTGAAGATTTTGTAAAAAATTCTGCTAAATAAAAATGCGAATTGCAAAATTTATCTCAAACTCAGGATATTGTTCAAGGAGAGATGCTGAGAAATTAATAAGCCAAAGAAAAGTATATATAAACAATAAAATTTGTTTAGAGCCAAATATAAATGTTAGTATAAATGATAAAATTGAAATTGATAAAAAAAAAATAATTTTAAGAAATGAATTAAAATTATGGAAATTTTATAAACCTGTAAAAATTATTTGTACTAATAAAGATCCACAAAAAAGAAAAACAATTTTTGATATTCTTCCAAAAAAAATGCCGAGAGTAATTTCTATTGGTAGATTGGACTATATGAGCGAAGGACTTCTTTTACTTACTAATAATGGTGATTATGCTAGAAAAATGGAACTTCCTTCATCAAATATAATCAGAATTTATAAAGTTTTTATTAAAGGAAGTATTGATAAAGAAAAAATAGATTTAATTAATAAAGGTATTAAAATAAATAAAATTATTTACAAAAAAATAAAAGTTAAAATTGAAAAAAAAAACAATAACAATGCCTGTTTAATATTTAAACTAAAAGAAGGAAAAAATAGAGAAATTAGAAAAATATGTGAATATTTTAATTGGTACATAATAAAATTAATTCGTATTCAATATGGTAAATTTAAAATCTCAAATCAAAAACCTGGTGAAATTATGGAAGTAAAAAATTTAAATGATTAATATTATCGGTGGATTTAAAAAAAGAACCAAGTTAGATGTTATAAATAAGATTGTTAGACCTACATCATCATATAAAAGAGAAGCTATTTTTGCTATTTTAGAATCAAAAGCAAAAAAAAATGATATAGAAATATATAAAAAAAAATGTTTTCTTGATCTTTATGCTGGATCTGGTTCAGTTGGTCTTGAAGCAGTTTCCAGAGGTGTTGAGTTTAGTTTCTTTTTTGAAAAAAAAAGAGAAATAATAAATATGCTAAAAAAAAATTGTGAAAAAATATGTATAAATAAAAATTATAAAATAATAAGTGAGATAGATAATTTTGCTTTTGAAAAAATTAATTATCCTATCTCAGCTATATTTATAGATCCACCATATAATTTGCAACCATTTGAGTATCTTTTAAAAAAATTTTTAGATCTTAATTTAATAACAAAAGAAACTTTTGTTATAATCGAATCTGAAAAAAAAACAAAATTTATAGTTCCTGAAAAATTAAAAATATTTGATAGTAGAATATATGGTAAAACGAAAATATCTTTTTTATCTCTAAAAGAATCTAACTACTAAGATATTCCTTAGTAAGTAATTTACCTTCTTCGACTGCTGGCTGGTTAAAAGCATCTATTTCCAAATTTCTACATGTTAAAATTGTTTCAACAATGCTTAATGCCATAAGTTGACCAATAGAAAATTCATCTATATTAGGAATATGAATTTCTCTTAAATAAAATTTCTTTTTAATAAATGTATTAATTGTAGCTTTTTGTTCAGCTTCCATTAAATCGCCCATATATTTTCCAGCTAAATATGATGTAGGTTTTTCATTTAATATTTCATAATTAATTTTTAATCCTTTATTTGAATGATTAGTTGAAATAAAAGTAAAAAATTTATCTTTTGGGCCATCCAAAAAAAGTTGGAGTTGGCTATGTTGATCTGTAGTACCAATTGAATGAATTGGGGTAATGCCTTTGTTCAACTTTCCTACACTTTCAGCCCATAATTGAAGATACCATTTTCCAAAAAAATATAAAGAATCAGAATAAGTCATCAAGACACTTGTTTTAATATTCTTAAATGAATCAGAGAATGCAAAAAGTTCGGGAAGTAATTTAATTAGATTTAAATAATTATCATTTTCAATATTATCAATTATATCAATTGCTCCTTTATGAATTTTATTAACATCTAAACCTGCAATAATAGCGGGCACCATCCCTACACTTGAAAAAACAGAAAATCTTCCGCCAATATCACTTTCATGATCAATAATCATACAATTATTATTTTTTGCTATTTTTCTTAAAGGATTGGAATTATTTTCAGTAATTATAAGACAATTTTGATAAAATTCTTTTATTTTATTTATCTGTATAAATAATTCAATTAAGCAAGCAAATTGACTTAGCGTTTCAGGTGTTTGGCCTGATTTAGAAATTATTATAAATCCTGTAGAATTAACATTAATGTTTTGCATAGAAGTTTGAAAACTAATTGGATCAACATTATCATAAAATTTAATAATTTTTTTTTCTTTAGAGCATAGAGTATTAATAAGTGCTCTAGAACCTAAATTTGATCCTCCAGTTCCAAAAATTATAAATTTATTTTTATTTTTAGAAAATTTTATTGTTTTTTCAATTGTTATATCAAGTAAATTTTTTTTATAAAGAATATTTAAAGGTGGAAAATTTTTTAATTCTTTTTTAATCCATGAGTCGTTTTTATTAATTTTAGATGAGGTTGTTTTGTCTAAATTATATATTTTTTCAGAATTATTAATATTTTCAAATTTAATAGATAAATTTTTCATATAGTTAGAAAAAAATAAATCTTTTTTTCTTTTTTTCTTCAATTTCCTTTTTTTCAATTAAAACTTCACCTTCATCAATTGGTTCATTTTCAAATTGTTGATTTCTTATTCTTTCCGATTCCTCTGTAGCGTCAAGAATTTCAGATTCATTTTTCCACTTTTTAAAAATGATACCCTCTGATTTTTTTTCATTCATAAAATCTTCGTTTATTTCTTCTCTTATATTATCATTTGCATCTTCAGCTTCTGCATATATAAGAATCTTATTCATTGTAGAAGAATCTGAGTTTTCAATATTATTTTCTTCATCAAGACCAAATAAAATCTCTTTAGCTAAATCTTGTTCAACATCTTTAATATCTTTCCGCTCTAATTGCGAAGAACCCAAATTTAAATCCGGAGGTATTACTAGAGGGGGATTTTCAATAACTTGGTATTCATCAAAAGATTTTCTAGTGACTCCTGCACTATCTCTAACTTTTGAACAGCCAATTAATAGATTCAAAAATATTAAAATTAAAAAAATATTTAAAATTTTGTTCATTTTCTATTTTTATAAGTTTCTCTAATAACACAAAAAATTATTAATAAAAGTCCGGTTGTAATATACATATCTGCAAAATTAAAAGCAGGCCAGCCAAACTCATTATAATGTAGATAAATAAAATCTAAAACAAAATTATTAATAAATCTATCTAATAAATTTGAAAGAGCTCCAGCTATAATAAAAAAAATACCCCATTTTTCGAATGGATTTAGACTGGATAATAAAAGATAAAATAAAAAAATAACAATTATTGTTGTAATTAAAATAATTAACCAAGAAGGTAAGACATCTTGAAATAAACCAAAAGCAATTCCATTATTTTGAAAATGCACTATTTTTAAAAACGGAAAAATAGTCTTAAAGCTATTTAAAAAAATAAAACTTGAAATAAATTTTTTAGAAAAAAAATCAATTAGAATCAAAATTATTAAAATTATAAATTTCATTAAAATTTAAAAATTCTTATTTTTGATAATATCATCACATCTATTACAAATATCGTTGTCATTTTTAACCTCTTCACTGATTTTCCAGCATCTATTACATTTTTTTCCATCTGCTTTTTTAATGTTGACAATGATATCTTTGTAATTTTCTAAAATAAATCCTTTTGTAGAAGAATTTTTTTCTAATAATTTTGCATTAGATGTAATTGATATTTCAGCAAAATCTATATCTTCAATAATTGGTTTAATTTTTTTATCAACATAGATTTCTATTGAAGCTTCAAGACTTGATCCAATTATTCTTTCTTCTCTTTTTTTCTCTAAAGCTCCTGTTACAACTTTTCTTATATTTCTAATTATTTCCCATTTATTGTTTAATTTTTCATTTTTAAAATTTTCTTCTATTTTCGAAAATTCTTCTAGATGAATACTTGATTGATTTCCTCTTGATGCCCATGCTTCTTCACATGTAAAAACTAAAGATGGGGCAAACCATCTGACTAATGAATTAAATAATATATCTAAAAGAGTTCTTGCAGCTTTTCTTTTTTTTGAATTAATACTATCACAATAGATGGTGTCTTTACGAATATCAAAATAAAAAGATGATAAATCATTTGTACAAAAATTTAAGAGAGTCATAAACATTAAATGAAAATTAAAATTATTTATACAATCAATAATTATTTTATTTATTTCCCACAAACGATGTAACACGTACTTTTCTAACTCAGGAAATTCTTCAATATCTACTTTTTCTTTTGAATCAAATTCATGAAGATTCCCAATCAAGTACCTAAAAGTATTTCTTATTTTTCTATATGAATCAGTTTGGGCTTTTAAAATTGAATTATCTAATTTTAAATCATCGTAATAGTCTGATGCAACTACCCAAAGTCTTAGAATGTCGACACCATATTTAGATAATATGTCATCAGGTGTCATTGCATTTCCAAGGGATTTAGACATTTTTCTTCCTTTGCCATCAACAACAAATCCATGGGTTAGAACACTTTCATATGGTGCCCTACCTCTTGTTCCAGATGATTCTAATAATGATGAATGGAACCAGCCTCTATGTTGGTCTGTTCCTTCTAGATACATAGAAGCAGGCCACTTCAAATCTTCTCGTTTTTCTAAACAAAAAGCATGAGTTGAGCCACTATCAAACCAAACTTCAACAACATCTTTGACTTGATCAAAATCTTCAATTTTGTAATCTTCGCCAAGGAAACGTTGTGGATCACTTGTAAACCAAGTATCACTTCCTTCTTTTTCATAAATATCAGCAATCCTATTAATAACTTTTACATCTTTTAAAGGTAGTCCAGTTTTTTTATTAACAAAAAGTGGTAAGGGAACTCCCCAAACTCTTTGCCTAGAAACACACCAATCTGGTCTGGTTTCAATCATAGAGCGTAATCTTGTTTGACCTTGTGAAGGGTAAAAAATTGTTTCATCTATTGACTTTAAAGCTTTATTTCTCAAGTCTCTTTTTTCCATTGAAATAAACCACTGTGGTGTGTTTCTGAAAATTAAAGGTGCCTTTGATCTCCAAGAATGAGGATAGCTATGCTTAAGAGAACCCAAAAATAAAAGTTTATTTAATTCTTTAAGTTTTTCAGCTATTTTTAAATCAACTTTAAATATATGCTCTCCTTCAAATCCTACAGCATGATGATTATATTTGCCATCATCTTCTACAGTTTGTACTACATCAATATTATGTTTAATCCCTAAATTATAATCATCGTCACCATGTCCAGGAGCAATATGAACTATACCTGTACCTTGTTCAAGGTTAACAAAATCTCCAGGTAGAGCCTTGACAATAAAATTATAACCCATATCTTTAAAAGGATGTTCGCATTCAGTATTCTCAAGGCTTTGACCAGAAAACTTTTTTATAATTTTAGCATTGGTTACACCTATTTCTTCAAGAACATTTTCTTTAAGTTTTTCAGCTATAATAATTTGATCATTCAGATTAG
>CEVL01122887.1_pt1 | contig 10991 bp, 7 predicted proteins | sample 427051 | NCBI WGS metagenome assembly CEVL01 (sample SAMEA2623673, study PRJEB7988) | marine metagenome | biome: marine biome (ENVO:00000447); feature: surface water layer (ENVO:00002042); material: "saline water (ENVO:00002010), including plankton (ENVO:xxxxxxxx)" | depth 5 m
TCTATCTATCTAGATAGATAGAGCGATAGAGCCATATACGTATACATACATATATATCTGTTGTGCGCCCGCTCGCTGTTTTCTCGTGAAAAAGAAGAATAAAACATGACGACGACGACGACGACGACGACGACGACGAGTTCTTTCTTCCATAATCGTCCACCAGTTTTCGTAAAAAACAGTTCAAACGAGGTTTTCTGTGCTCATCATCTTCGTCGACGACGATTACAACGACAGGAAGATAACAAAGAAAGAAGATGTGGACGTGTCGTCACAAAGTCTATGAAACCGAGTGGACGACGTACCGCGGCGGGAGGCGCGGAAGAGATTATCGCGCATAGGAAAGTCTCTCTCAGTGGAATAAATCAGCAAAGAGTCTATTCAAATAACAAAGACAATAATAACAATAATAACAATAATAACAATGCCAACAATTCCAGTGCTCCATCGCCGCAAGCGAAACAGATGGAAAATACCGAAAACATGAACAAAAGCTACAACAAGGTGAAGATTGTTAACGGCGACAAGTCTAAAGGTGAACTAGAACTGCCCAGACAATCGGACTATGATAGCAAAAACAACGCAAAAAATCGAATGAAAACAAACGGGGCGCCAATGACGAAGCTCTTGCGAACACCCATGGCTGGAGGCGTCGTTACCGCTGGGTCGAGAGATAAAGAACTTCCGCCGCTTTCTATTGCTGCTAGGAATTTGATGGAACAAGCCGATTATGCGGATTTGAGCACGACAATGAATGCGTTGCACCATAGGAGAGCCGGGTATCCTTTCTGTTCGACAGTTGATTTCGCCACGGATTCTACTGGTCATCCCATTTTTTGTCTATCTCCTTTGGCAATTCACACGAGAAACATTGCTGGAGATCCAAAATGTTCGTTGACGGTGAAAATGAGCGGTTGGGGTGGTTTAGCGAATGCCCGAGTCACCTTATTCGGGGACGTCTACAAACTACCAAAAGGAGAGTACTCGGCGGCGGCGAACGAAATATTTAAAAGCAAATACAGCACGCGAAAAGAGAGCACGGAATTGGAGGATTTGTGGGGTGATTATTCATTTTTTAGGATGAACAGACTGATTGACGCGTATTTTGTCGGTGGATTTGGTTCTTTGAAATGGATCAATATGGAGGAGTATAAGAGCGCGGCCCCCGATGCAATCGTCACACCCTCGCACGATCGTAACATCCTAGATACATTGGCACAATTGAACGCGCGCTACTCTGGCGAGCTCATGCAGTTGGTTGAAAACGGGTGCGATGATTTATGGATCATTTCAATAGATAAGTTTGGCATGGAAGTTCGCGTCCGCGTCGGCGGAAGTTCGTACATCACTCGAGTGAAGTTTCCAGACGCTGTTACAACATATCAAGAGGCTTGCGAAGCCTGCGAAGATATTATTAAACTCAAGATGTATTTAGACTCTTGATTGTTGCGCACTTCCGCCCATTGGGAATTATATTGAATTTTTAACTACGTAATATATTAGAATATACCATACCAACTACATACGTTACATACGTATATCACGTTTCTTCTTTGTGTTTTTGTCTTTGTCTTTGAAAATGTGGGATTTTTACGAAGTGGATCAAAAGCAGGGTCATCACAAGAAAAGAAAAAGAGTTCTAAAACGTTTTATGGATAGAACGAAGAATCTTATTATTTTTATCATTATTATTACTATTACTACGATGATGATGATGACGACGACGATGGCTTCTACATTCATATCGGCGCGTTCTTTACCGGTCATTGGATTCAGCAGCAATCAGCGACGAGTCTCTTGTTCTTCGTCTTTTTCTCGACAACAACAAATTTGTGTTTTCGGTGGTGACGTGAGCAGAAAAGGGAGATACATCAACGAAAGGATCAGGAGTAGTAGTAGTAGTAGTAGCAGCAACGACAAAAACAACGTTAGAAGAAGAGGAACGAAGATCAATAGAGAGAGACAAAGAGGCCGCGCGGCGATTGTGAACGCGGCTGGTCACGGCCACGCGCACGGCTCAGCATCTTCCACGGAAAGACGCTCGGGAGAAAATAAAGGTTTCGTCGAGGAGATGCGTTTTGTGGCAATGAAGCTCCACACGAGAGAGCAAGCGCCGAAGGAAGGCAAAAAGAAAGCGGAAAAAGTTCCCGAACAAAAGCCCATGGCGCAATGGCAGCCGACGAAAGAGGGTTATTTGAAATTTCTCGTAGAATCCAAAGCTGTGTACGATGCCATGGAAGCTATTGTTGCCTCAAATGCGGATCCTATGTACAATGCATTCATCGACTGCGGTCTCGAACGTTCTGAAGCTTTGGATAAAGACATTCAGTGGTTTCGGGAAACTTTGAAAATGGAGGTTCCCGAGGCGAAGGGAGCAGGTAAAGACTATGCTGATTTTCTCAATAACTTGGCGAAAGAGTCACCGCCTCGTTTTTTGTGTCATTTTTACAACGTCTACTTTGCACACTCTGCCGGTGGCAAGATGATTGGAAGAAAGGTTTCGGAGATGATTTTAGACGGTAAAGAGTTGGAATTTTACATTTGGAACAAAAATGGAGGTTTAGAAAAGTCGCTCGCAGAGGTTAAGGAAAACCTTAACGAAGCTGCCGAAAAATGGACCCGAGAAGAAAAAGACATTTGCTTGGAAGAAACGTCAAAATCCTTTCAACTTTCCGGGGCACTCTTGAGGCTCATAGCATGAAAGAAGAATTGTATTCCCTTTAGAATCAGTGGTACACAATAACTTACAAAATAATCGTAAACGTAACCGCGTGATGCGAACGCTTTGAAACAAACTCTCCTTGTACACTCTGTGGATTTACATTCACCCGATTCAACGCTCCTTTTACTATTTGACTGGCGAAGTATAGCGCCTGTTCCTCAATGCGGTCGTCATGACTATTGTTCTCTTGTTGTTGTTGTCCCCCATCTGATGATGTCGCTGTCAGTATCGACGCGCTACTATTGTTTCTAACGCTACTACTACCAGAACTACATTTATCCGCGAAAGTTTTCGTCAAGGCGAAATTGTTATCTAAGAGGACAAACGTTCCACGATTATTTGTCTTTAAAGAGTCTATTCGTTTCCCAAATGTCTTTGTCCAAAAAATTTTGCACATCCAAACGATAATCTCGTCCACTTTATCTTCCATGAACGGTTTCACATCGAGCAGATGGTTTTCGCAGAGCGAATGTCCTACAGATTGTCCCATGGTATCAAACTTATTTTTGCCCGATTTTCTCTCACCTCGTTCTTGTTCTTGTTCCTGCACTGGCAAAGTGGTCGAGGAACAAAACTCATGAACGAACTCGAGAAGCAAATGGTGAAAAGCAAGAAGAGAAACTAGTTTTTTTTGCGAGCCATCACCAACAGCAGCACCGCCGGCATCAGCGGCGGCGGCGGATGAAGAATGTGGATGTGCAAAAGAAGGAGGAGGAGGAGGGGCGTTTGCCCTTTGCGCCAGAGTTCCAGAAGAATCCATAGTTGATAGTTCTACCTCACTTTTTTTGGCGATCCAAAAAGACGAAAGAGAAGAAAAAGTAAACGAGAATATTAAATCTGACATCTCTCTTAAAGTGATATTAGAACTCTCTACCTCGGTACTGATAAATAGGACTACTATTAGTTTACTACTACTAATACGACTATGACTACTATGTTGCGTGCCTAATTATACATCTAGCAAAATTTCAATTTAGTTCTTACTCTACACGTTCGTATGTTTGTGTTGGCGAACGCAGGCGAGTCACTGGTCTTCGAAAGTTTGCTTGCGCTCGATACCTCATCTCCGGGTTCAGAGTCAGCTCTCTCGCTTTTAGCCAAGTGCCCACGACGATTATAAACGCTAACGTCAAATGAAAACAAAACCACCACAGTTTACCGGCTCCGTCGTTTCCTCCAACGCCAGTCGAACGCTTCTCGCTTTCCTTTTGTTCTTCTACGAATTTCCTCTCGTCTGGTGGTGTGAAAGGCGCAAATGGCGGGTAAGGAGGATACGGTGGAAGAGGCGGAGGCGGCATTTCTGGCAGCGAAGGAGGGAAGGGCATCTCAGGAGACGGTGGTGGTGACAGAGATCGTGTCGGCGGCAGCGGTTCACCATCTTGTTGAATTTGCTCTTTTGTTGACGACGACGACGACGACGACGGGGACGAAGAAGAATCGTCGTTCCGTTGTAAAGAAAATGGGTTGACACGTCCTCCTTCAACAATACGTGGAAATACAAAACCGACCATGCAAAACAGAAAAAGACAAATGGATGGTTTGTGGCACATTTGTAAGCGTTGATGTTGTCGTCGTCGTCGTCGTCGTCGTCGTCGTTTCAGCTTGATATATTCATCGTGTTGGAGCGTCATTCTCTTTTTTTTTTGTCTCTTGAGTCGTACACACAAAAATTCTTTTTATCTCTTCTTTTCTTTCTTGCTTTAAACGGAAGTGTTGGTTCCAGAGCCGACTCTCGAACAGAAAAATGAAGATGTACCAAACGAATATCAATCAAAACATAGCGCCGAAGCAATATATCAAGCGTTTAAATACCCATCATCAACAATCGCGTCCACTGCGTTGCCGATATTCGTCGACACCACCACGCGCAAACGACGAATCAGAATGGCTCGAATATAAAGTGGGCGATTTGCTCGAACTCGTCGCGGTAAACGATGGAGAAGGAAAGGGTAATGGAGAAAAAATGTACTTTGAAGTAGTGGAAAAGTTCATAAACGATAAAAACGATGACTCTGACGTTTCATTCAACGGTTACATAGATGGACTGGAGTATCAACTGGACGTTTCAAAACCGCTCAAAGAAGCAAGACTTCACACTCGTGAAGGAAAAGACGAATTTGTGTCATCTGTACCCGAAGAGCTCCTCACTTTCTGTCCTGAATTCGGAATCCTACACAAAGAGCTGGTGAGAACAAACAAATACCCGGTGGTGGACAATAATCGACACAAACAAACGATACAGGTAGATTGGGTCAAACACGAGAAGATAACAGACTTGACCGAACTGAAAACTAAAGCGTCTGAGAATCCAGATTTTTGGTCTTTGGGTACGACCCCATCTCAGCCACCTCTGTCGACGATTGAACGGTTGACATTAAACGCTGGAGAAATATACGCGCTACTCGCGGGTAATCGTCCACTAGCCTTAATTCAGTTATACGCACCATTTGTTGAAGACGGGCGCGTCCAACCAATCGACTGTCCTTTCGTCAAGCGGGCTTTAAAAGAGTTGGTGACAACATCACCGCAGATTTTCTCGTGTGTAGCATGTCACATTGAAGGGTCAACGACGTTAAGCGCAGTTTTTTACCCAAATATATCGCCAAATAAAGAAAGAGCCGCACTTTTAGCTTCATTTGGCGCCCAAGGTGCTTTGGTTGCTCAATCGCCCTATTATGGCGTCTTGATCGGCGAGTGTCTCGGTTACACCCGGGAGAACATATATCACCACGTCAAAAATACGTGTAATTTGCGCGGCGACATTTCTAAAGCCGTGTTAGACCAAGTTGCACTTGATTTACTCGAATGTTCGCCGGTTGAGCCTCTTCAACGCTGGAGAAACGGTTACGATGATGACGCGCTGAATTTAACTGCGAATGGAAATCGAAGAAAGCGAAGGAGGAAGAAGAAATCTTCTGCCGTGTCATCTCCCTCAGTTGAAGCTTTAGAAGCATTCCTCGGGAAGAAAAGATGATGTGAGCGTGTAAGCATGAGTGAACTTAAAATTCCCATATTATATACCGATGCGTTGATTTGTATTCTATTACTCCTATTTTCCTAAAACTTCCTAAAACTTCCTTCTTGGAGAACCACCTGAAGACTCTTGTCGCGTAAAACGAGCACGCGATCTGTTCTTTCTTCTTTCACGTTCGTCTACTATCCGGAGCATCAGCGCAATTGCGTCTACAATTTCCTCTGAGGACTCTGGCGGTGGCTTGCGCGGATACATCACTCTCCAATTGAGCGCCATGTTCAACTCTTCCCGGGCATCTCGAAGTAGATCCATGGTATCTTCACAATTAGAACCTAAAAACACCCATTCATCCAAGAGAAACTTAGCTCTGCCTGCAGCGCTTCGATCAAAACGAGACGACGGAACCACATCGTCTCCATCAAACGGCATATCGATATCCATTGTTACGTTGACGGATCCATCTGCATTCAGTAAACCACCGTCTCTTCCAGCACCATCGTTTTGATCTTCCTCTATTTTAGGTGCAAACGAAATTTGATGACCAGCAAACATAGCAACCTGCTCAGGTGAAAGTGCAGTCGAATCCCGAAGAAAAACAGAGGAAGAGAGCACCATTTCGCGGTATACAAACCACTTCGGCAAAGGAGCGACACCTCGTGGAGGTTTCCTGTGGAAAGCAACTCCTGAAGGATGTAATCCAGCGTGACTTTCTGTGCGGGTACGCAAAGTCCCAAAGGCGCCTAACGATCTTCGTGCGGCAAGATTGGAAGGAAGACCAGTCGCCATGACACCTTTAAAAAGTGCCTCATTATCAGAGTTAGCGTTTATTTCAGCGTCATAACGTAATACTCTCCTTTGACCATATCCTTCGCAGTCTCGCTCAGAAACAAAGCCTAATTTCACTAGATCATTCAGCAATTGCGACCGAACAGACGTCAGATTACTCATGGCTGCGATTGAAATGAAATTGTCAGACCCCCAACGGCGAACGGTTTCGTAATCACGATTACTGAACAAATCGTTACACTGTTCCCAAGCCCGGCACACTGAGAGCAAATCTGAAGAGTCGTGGAACGATTTGCGAATTACTCTCGCTTCATCTCGCATTCCTGGAGGCGTGTAAAATGGATCACGAGACGAATACGAAGCCGCCGCCGTCAAAACAGGATCTAAGCATTTTGTGACACACCCTAAGAGGAGCATGCGTGCGATGGCTGGATCAATTGGGAGATTGGAAATTGTTCTGCCTAAGGCTGTCAACTTCTCGCCATTTTCAACAGGTTGAATTGCCCCCAGTTTGGCCAATCGATCTACGGCATACATTACCGTGTCTTCGCTCGGAGGATCTAAAGCCTTTGACAAGAATCTCTGAATGCCATTTTCTGTCATCGCTGCGGTCTGCAAGCACGTCGCTTCCAACGCTGTTCTCTGTATTTCAGGTGTGGGACGTTCAGCCATAGAAGCATGTACACCTCTAGAGTAAAGACGAAAACATGAGCCAGGAGCAACTCTACCGGCTCTTCCGGATCTCTGAGTTGCCGAAGCACTTGATATCAATACCGTTTCCATCGAAGACATGGCGCTTTCCGCGTTGTAGGACATTTCGCGCACCAAACCAGCATCAATCACAGAAAGGACATCATCGATGGTCACCGACGATTCAGCGATGTTTGTGGACAAAATTATCTTCATTGTGCCTTCTTTCGCGGGCGTAAATACTGATTGCTGCTCTTCTTGGGGAACGGATGAATGAAGTGGCATTATTTTCATAGTGTCTTCGTTATATGTAGCAGATTTCCGTATGAGCTCCGTTGCCGCTTTGATCTCATCCCAACCTGGCAAAAAGCACAACACTGTTCCTCTTCTATTCTTCTCAATTTCTTTGCTCGCGATGTGGGTTGCTATTTCGGCGACTAAGTTTACGGCAACTTCTGACTGATCGCGATCACCAAGTTTGGTATTCTTATTTACTCGCATTTTCCCGCCACCGAATCCATAACTTCCTTGTTTCCCGATTTCCGATCGATCGTTCTTCAGCGCGACAGCTTTTCGCAAAGCTTGCAGTCTTGGCCGGCCGTGCGAATGTTTCCGACTCTCATTTTTCATCTTGTCTTCCCATGCGTTCAAACTGTCATCCTCGTCGTTGACATCGTCTTCGTCATCATCATATTCATCTTCCGAAAATTCTGGCTGTTCACCAGCATCTTCGGCATCAGCAATGCGTTCAATCTGCATAGAAGCCCTCGATTCCGCTTCGACTTCTTCGAGCTCACGAGCGAGCGAGATATCTTGCACGTGTAATAGTTCAGCTGCGAGACGTCGAACGATTGGCGGCCAATCGTCATCTTGGCCAATCTTCGATATTTCATTTTCATTGTTTTGAACGATAATGTCGTCAACGTCTTCACTTCCACTCGAATTTACGTTTGGATTTTCTATACCGTTGTCATCTTTGACGTTGTCTGTTTGCGTTGTCTCTAGTATGTCTTCGAGGTAATGTAGTTCGACTGGATGACGTGGCTTTGGCGGAACAGACAGCAACGGCGTTTGTCGCGCCATGTTTGTATCCATTGTGAAATATCTTGAAAATGATTCAGCATCTAGCGTTGCTGACATCAAAACAACTTTTAAGTCTTTTCTCGTTTGAATCAATTCTTTTAACAGTACGAGTAGGAAATCGGTGTTTATATCTCTTTCATGCACTTCATCAATAATCACATGGGAAACATCCGATATTTCTGGATCGCGTACTAATCGTCGCAATAGAACGCCCGTGGTAACGAACTGAACAGTACCACCGATACTTCTAGGTTCAGAACCATGTAAACGGACGCGATATCCGACGGAATTCCCAATTGGTTCACTGCGTTCCGCCGCAACGCGCTCAGCGACTGAGATTGCCGCAATTCGGCGCGGCTGAGTGACGATAATCTTGGTTTCTGCACCTCTACCTTTCTTTAGCGCATCTTCTAAGATATATTGCGGGCATTGCGTGGATTTGCCTGTACCAGTGCCGCCAGAAACAACTACGACTGATTGTGTTTCTAATGCTTTCAACATATCCTCTTTCAATTCGAGGATCGGCAACTTTTCTCGGAAACGCGCCATTTTCGCCTCTTCTGAGTCTTTATCTTCTTCCGCTCGTCTTTCGCGTTCAATTTCTTCCTGTAAAATATCTTGCGACGCTTTTGTTTGCTCTTCTCGGTATTTATTTACTAAAATCTCCTCTGCTTTGGATAAGTCTTCTGCATTTTTGGATTTAAAGAGGTACTCATTCAAGTTTTCACCTTTTTTTCTCCAATTCGTATTTCCTCCACTTTCGGCATTGCGCGCCTCCCTCGCTTCTCTGCGTCTTTCGAGTTCTTCGCATTCGGTTTTCAAAGCCATCACCCTCGCGTCGTGCTCATCAGGAGAACCCATAGCGTTAACGAGGACTTCCACCGCGTCATATGGTAAAGCTTGAATTCTTAGCGTCGCTACGTGGCCCCCGGGAGAATCTGCGATGACTTTTTCCAATCTTTTCATCACGTTTTCGCCTAGTAATTCCCTTAAAGGTTCCTCCGACGCGTTCAGAAGTGCGTTTCCTTCAGCTTCAGACTTCGATTTACCGTATCCGAGACCTTCGAGCTTCTTTCCACCGTCGACAAAGCAAGATAACATCGCCTCGAAACCAGCTTTTCCATCTCGTCTCTTTGATATGTTGATGGAAGGCCTCGAGCTGTCAACCAACTCCAGTAAAGTTTGTGCATTTTGAATTCTTTCTTTCATTTCTTTTTCTTTCATCTTTGCTATGCTTGGGGGTGCTTTTGGATCAATGCCAGACTCTAAAAGTTGCTTCAAAATATCCAAAGCGGCGAGTGATGAGGACTCTCGTTTGGTGAATGCAATCCCGCCTCCCATAAAAGTTACCACATCGCCGTTAACTGTTGCCGAAGATGGCAACACATCTAACGATTGAAATGCAGCACTTTGTATCGGAACTTCCAGCGTTGAGACAAATCGTCGACTGTGTGGTGGTCCACTAGTTTGATATGAAATCTTTTGTTTGAACAACATCTTTTGTTGCACAAAATGTAACACGTTTTTTGAGTCGTCTACAGATTTGCACAATGCCGTGCCTCCGTTTTGCTCTTTGAAGAGGTCTAAAAAATCCTTTGCCTCTTTGCGTTTCAGTCGTTCTCGCCCGTTTGGACACGTCAGAACGTTAACGTTCAAACTTCCAGTCTGTTTTGCGCCTCTAGTGGTGGATTTCTTCTTGAAGTTTTTCTGTTGTTGATTTCCCCTTCCACTGTTTCTGGTGCGACTCTTGCTATTATTGTTGCTCTTATTATTCCTACCATTCGACGATGTATTTCTGTTGGTGCTGCCATTTGTGCTATTTGTTGGCTTCTTCTTCTTCTTCTTATTTGACGATCGTGCAGTTTTTGTCAAACTTGCAGTTTTCACAGAGGACGTAGAGGAGGCGGAAGAGGAAGTGGTACTCGAAGGAGCCGTTTTTGGATTGCCTGATGATGAGCTCGCTTTTCCTCGGACACCATTCGTCGCGTTACTTCTCGTATTTCTCAAGTCACCCGATGTCGATTGTTTAGAATCTGCGACAAACTGAAAGTTTCTTCTTCCTCCACTGGTCCCCAATTTTCTCTTTCGTTGTTGCGTAAAGAAGAAGCGTAACTGACAACCAAAGTTCGTCGGCATTCTTAGTTTACCTCGATAATAGAATGCACGACGAAGACAGACGCCACCTTTCATAAACATCGAGGATCCTAGCCGCGCACCTGACAAATGACTTTGCGTGGACATTGACGAGAAAGAGGGCGTCTTATGTGTTACTACTCGACACAACATTCTTCTTCTGCTTGAATGAATAGCACTAAGAATAGTAGTCGGGGATGCGTTTGTTACGAAAGACAGCTTCGCCGTCACTTTTAGTTGTTGAATTGGAGGGGCAAAAAAAGGGCGGGAGCTTTTTTGCGCCGTGTGCGGGAGTATTTTTCGCGCAGCAGTAGAGGACGTGATAGAATAGATTCGTCTCACCGACATTCAGTTTGTCCCGAGCGAGACAAAGTGTTGTTCTTACTTTAGTCCACGAGCGCACTTTTACATGAACCTTTTTTGATTCTCGGGGAAACCTCTTCTTGGTATTTAGGGTTTATGGTTGTTATATATTTTTTTTGCTCACGTGTCTGTCTGTCACAGAGGAGTCTGTGTGTGGATAGAGATAATCAATCGATGTTTTTCCCACCTTGCTCCTCCTCTCCGTCACTTTTTGTTACGCGCGAGTGGTGAACACGCGTA
>CEVL01013192.1_pt1 | contig 10988 bp, 8 predicted proteins | sample 427051 | NCBI WGS metagenome assembly CEVL01 (sample SAMEA2623673, study PRJEB7988) | marine metagenome | biome: marine biome (ENVO:00000447); feature: surface water layer (ENVO:00002042); material: "saline water (ENVO:00002010), including plankton (ENVO:xxxxxxxx)" | depth 5 m
ATTTGGTATTTCAAGAAGCTTAGCTATAATTATAATGAGCTTGAAGATGGAATTGAAATCGATACTACAAATTCATTTCAGAGAGCGTGGTCATATTCATCTGCATTTGCACTATCCACTAGAATTTATGGAACAGTATTCTTTAAAAAGGGTAAAATAAAAGCAATTAGACATGTGATATCTCCTGAAATATCTATGTCATTTAGTCCTGATTTTACAAAGCCAAAGTTTGGGTATTATGAAAATGTACAAATAAATAGTGAGGGAGACACAAAACTCCTTAGTAAGTATGAAAATTTTCTATTTGGATCACCAAGGATTGGAAGTTCCGCATCAATGAATTTTTATATTGGAAATAATTTAGAAATGAAAGTTGTCGATAAAAATGATACAATCAGCGGTACAAGAAAAATAAAAATATTTGATAACCTCTCCTTCTCGAGTAGCTATAACTTTTTGGCAGATTCTTTTAGGTTAGCTCCTGTTAGATTTAGTACTAGAACCTCATTTTTTAAGAGACTTATTAACTTAAGTGTTTCTGGTAATATTGATCCATATACTTTTAAATTAGATAGTATCTCAGAAAATTCGTCAGGAATTAAAAATGTGTACCAGAGAAGAGTTGATGAGTTAGCATATAAAAATAATCAAGGTATTGGTTCTTTAGCTTACATAAACATGTCACTAGGATTTAGATTTTCTGCAAAAGATTTTCGAAGTGAAGACGAGGAAGAGAAAGACTCCTCATTCGGAACGAGGGAAGAAATTGATTATATAAATTCAAATATTGCAGAATATATTGACTTTAATGTGCCGTGGTCTATAAATGCAAGTTATAATTTAAACAGAAGGAAATTAGGATTTAGAGATCCTACGATAACTCAGACTCTAACATTCTCTGGAGATGTGAGTATTTCTGAAAAAACTAAAATATCATTCAGATCTGGTTATGATTTTAAATTTAAGATGTTAACTCAGACTAGTATCAACGCTACAAGGGACTTGCACTGCTGGAGAATTAATTTTAGCTGGGTTCCTTTCGGAAGATTCCAATCATATAATTTATCAATTAACGCAGTATCTGCTCTTCTTCAAGACTTAAAACTTGAAAAAAGAAGTAGGTTCTTTGATAATCTCTAAGATTTTTCTGGTTTCATCTGCGGGAAGAATAATACATCTTGTATAGAATCAGAATTTGTAAATAACATTGTAAGTCTATCTATTCCTATACCTATACCTGCAGTAGGAGGCATTCCATATTCGAGTGCAGTCAAATAATCTTCGTCTAATACCATAGCTTCCTCATCTCCCCTCTTTCCTAATTTAACTTGTTCCTCAAACCTTTTCCTTTGGTCGAGAGGATCGTTTATTTCTGAGAATGCGTTACATATTTCTTTTCCATTACATATTAATTCAAACCTTTCTACTAACCCTTCTTTAGATCTATGCTTCTTTGCAAGTGGCGACATCTCCAGAGGATAGTCAGTGATATATGTAGGTTGGATAAGATTTGGCTCGCATTTTTCACCAAAAATTTCATCAATTAATTTACCTCTACCCATTGTTTTATCAGCCTTAACCTTAAGATCTTTACATACTTTTCTTATAGCATCTTCATCCATTTCACTTACATCAACTTTTGTAAACTTTTCAATGGCTTCATACATAGTAAGTCTCTCCCACTTTTTGCCAAAATCGATTTTGTTATCACCACACTGTAAAGTAGTAGAGTCATTATTAATTTTTTTCACTATCCTTTTGAACATATCCTCGACGAAATCCATCATCCATATATAGTCTTTATAAGCAATATAGAATTCACATTGAGTAAATTCTGGATTATGGAATCTTGACATTCCTTCATTTCTAAAATCTTTTGCAAATTCAAAGACACCATCAAACCCTCCAACAATTAATCTTTTTAGATATAATTCATTAGCAATTCTAAGATATAGAGGTATGTCAAGAGTGTTATGGTAAGTTTTAAATGGACGGGCTGCTGCTCCTCCATAAATAGGTTGTAATATTGGAGTCTCTACTTCAAGAAAATTATTTTCATTTAGAACATTTCTTATTTCATTAACAATAAGCGCTCTTTTCACAAAAATATCTCTCGACTCTGGATTTACAATTAAATCAATATATCTTCTCCTGTACTTTAGTTCTGTATTGCTAAAAACATCATGTTTTTTTGATTCACCTGAATCGTCAGTCGTTTCTTTTACAACAGGAAGTGGTCTCACCGATTTCGATAAAACTTTTAAACTTTTTACGTGAACTGATATCTCTCCCATCTGTGTCTTGAACACAAATCCACCTATACCGATGATATCTCCTAAATCTAATTTTTTCTTGAATATAGTGTTATAAAGTGTTTTGTCTTCGCCCTCACAGATATCATCTCTCCTCACATAGATTTGAATTTTTCCTTTCGAGTCTTGGATCTCAGCAAATGACGCAGAACCCATAACTCTTCTTGACATTAATCTACCTGCCAATACAACATCTTGGTAGTTTTTTTTCTTTTCATCAAAATTATTTTTTATTTCATCGGTATAGGTATTTACCTCAAATGTATCGGATGGGTAGGGATCTATACCTAAGTCAATAATTTCCTCACGTGATTTTCGCCTTTGTTCTTCTTGTTCGCTTAAACTCATAATTTCAATTTAGTTTTTTTCTTCTATTTATTTCATTTTTTATCAATGTAAATTGTCTATTACTCTGACCTTTTACAGAACTATTTTCATTTGCTCTTCTTATAAGATAAGGGATGGTTTTTTCAATTGGACCATATGGAATAAGTTTAACAACATTATACCCAATATCCGATAATGTGAAAGAGATATTATCACTCATTCCAAAGAGTTGAGAGAACCATATTCTATTGTCATCGGATTTTATATTATTTTCCTTCATCAATTCCATCAAGTATTTACAAGAATTTTCATTGTGACTACCAACCCAAAGTGATGAGAAATCTATATTATCAATAGTATATTTGAGAGAATCATTAAATTCTTTATCTGTAAGTTCTTTAGTAGGTTGTATAGGACTAGGATATCCATTATTTTGTGCTCTTTCTCTCTCTTTTTCCATATAAGCTCCTCTTACTAATTTTACACCGTAATAATATCCATTATCTTTTGCAGTCTTCATATTTCTCTTGATTTTCTCTAAAGTGCCAGTTCTGTAGCACTGGTGAGTTAATGAAATCATAGATTTTTTTGTATTATACTTTTTCATTAATTCAACTGCAACATTATCAATAGCGTCTTGAATCCATGTCTCCTCTGCATCAATTAAAATTTGTACATTATTTTTCAATCCCGCGTCACATAACTCAACCATTCTTGATTTAAATATCTTATATTCATCCCCTTCATAACTCAACTCTCCACTAGAAATTTTTTCTAATAAATTAATATCCATTAATCCGGTGCACTTAATAGCGATAAATGGAAGTTTTTCTTCTCCTAAAAAGTTAATTAAATCAATAGAATCATTTTTATAATTTTCAAATCCCTCAGTAGAAGACTCAGCCTCAACTGAGTATTCAGGCATAGCGCTAATATTATATTTTTTCAATGATTGAAAAGTACTTTTACAGTCGTGGATTGTCTCACCTCCACAGAAGTGATTAAAAATTGTATTTTTAATAATTAACTTAAATGGTAACCTAAGCTTTAGGACAAGAAGCAAAAACGTATTACCAATTTTAGTTAGAATTGGATAATCCAATACTGAAAATAGAAAAAATGCTTTCCTTAACTCAAAATTTGATTTATTAGTAAACGCTAATTCTGTGTTATTAAATAAGTTTTTTGTAGTTTTGTCCACTTATCTGTTGTGTAGTAATGTTTTAGAGCAAAAATATAATAGAAATGAGCAAAAAATTAAATATAGATCCAATTAATAATTGGATAAATAAAGATACTGATCCTTTAATTATTTCAGGGCCTTGTAGCGCTGAAACTTATGATCAACTTTTTGAGACATGTAAGCAGCTTAAATCTCATGGTATTACACTTATGAGAGCCGGTGTTTGGAAACCCAGAACAAGACCAGGAACTTTTGAAGGAAATGGCGAGGAAGCTTTAAAATGGATCTCTGATATAAAAAAAGAACTAGATGTTCAGTTTGCAGTAGAAGTAGCTAACACCAATCATATTGATTTATCTTTAAAGTATGGCATTGATATCCTATGGATAGGTGCTAGAACAACTGTCAATCCATTCTCAGTTCAAGAAATTGCAGATGCAGTGAAAGGAACAGATACGCCAATACTTGTTAAAAATCCTATCAACCCAGATTTATCATTGTGGATGGGTGCACTAGAAAGAATTAACAAGGCTGGTATCACAAAATTGGGAGCTATTCATAGAGGATTCTCCATGACGGGAAGCTCAAAATACAGATATGTTCCATTATGGAAGATCGCTATTGATTTAAAAAGTAATCTACCTAACCTTCCAGTTATCTGTGATCCATCTCATATATGTGGAAATAGAGATATGATTTTTGAGACATCTCAGAAAGCACTTGACTTAGGTTATGACGGGCTTATAATTGAGTCGCATATTGATCCTGATAATGCTTGGAGTGATGCTAAACAACAAGTAACGCCAGAGGTTTTATCTAAAATGAAATCAGATTTAAAAGTTAAGAGTTCAAAAGAAGATGACAAATCTTATAAACATTTACTAAATGAAATAAGAGAAAGTATTGATGAAGTTGATAAAGAAATAGTAGATGTTATTGCTAAAAGAATTGCCTTAGTTGAGAAAATTGGTGAGTTTAAGAAAGAAACAGATCTTACTACCTTCCAAGTTGATAGATGGAATGAAATTTTTAAGTCTAGACTTGATTGGGCTATCGAAAAAGGATTAGATAAGGACTTTATAGAAGATTTATATAAAGTTATTCACTTAGGTTCTATTAATGTTCAAAATAAAATTATAAATAGAAAAAAGGCTAATTTTAAAATATGATTCCAAATCATATTAAGATTGGCAATGCAGGAAAAATTCTTTCTCAGTATATAAGTGAAAATAATTTTTCGAAAATTGGATTTTTATCCGACAATAACTCATCAAAATACTGTCTTAATCGAATACTAGAAAATCATAAATTTGATTACCATACGATTACAATTGAAGAAGGAGAGGAAAATAAAAGCTTATCTACCTGTGAAAAGGTATGGGAAGAACTTATTAACCTTAAATTTGACAGAAATTCCCTGCTAATAAATATTGGAGGTGGTGTAATATGTGATTTGGGAGGTTTTGTTGCCTCTACATATATGAGAGGAATTGATTTTATAAATATCCCTACTACTTTATTATCTCAAGTCGATGCAAGTGTTGGAGGAAAGTTAGGAGTAGATTTTCAAAATTTAAAAAATATAATTGGGGTATTTAGAGAGCCTAATAGTGTAATTATTGATACAATTTTTTTACAAACATTATCCGAAAGAGAGCTTAGATCTGGATTTGCTGAAGTGATTAAACATTGCCTGATAAGAGACAGAGCTATGTTTGATAAAATTTCAAAAAAAGAATGGAATGATAGTGATTGGGATGAAATTGTTAAGCATTCTATATCAATTAAATCTGAAGTTGTTAGTAAGGATTTAAAAGAATCTGGTCTTAGAAAAATATTAAATTTTGGACATACAATTGGTCATGCAATTGAAACCACCTACCTAGATAAAAAAAATAAATTACTTCATGGTGAAGCTATTGCAATAGGGATGATATGTGAGGCTTTCATTTCAAATCAACATAAAAAAATTGATAAAGATGATCTTGAGATAATTACTAAATATATTTTGAGAGTTTATGATCTTCCCAAGTTAGATTTCTTTAATACTATAATTAAAAATACCTATCATGATAAGAAAAACATATCTCAAAATATTAGATCAAGTCTTTTAGTAGGTATTGGTTCATGTGATTATGATATAACTATTGAACCTGATTTAATTAACGAAAGTTTAGAATATTATAATCAGAGCTGTGATGATTAATTACAAGCTTTCTTTCATAGAATCTCCTTCTGAGATTGAAATAAATTTAAATTCATCAAAAAGTGAAAGCAATAGACTATTAATTATTAAATCTTTATCTGATAATAAAATTGAATTAGAAAACTTATCTCACGCTAACGACACAGTACTTCTGAAAAATCTAATTAGATCTAGTTCCCAAAATATTTGGGACGCAGAAGATGCTGGAACTACAATGAGATTTCTTACTTCTTTCCTAGCTATTACTAAGCAAGGAGTATTATTGACAGGGACAGAAAGAATGAAAAAAAGACCAATTAAAATTCTAGTAGATGCATTAAATAAAATTGGAGCTGAGATTTCTTACACGGAAAAGGATGGATATCCCCCAATAAAAATTAATAGAAAAATTTCTCAGATTAAAGAATCAATATCAATTAGAGGAGATATAAGCAGTCAATATATTTCTTCACTTCTAATGATTGCCCCTGTCCTACCTAATGGTTTAAAAATTGATGTAATGCCCCCATTTTATAGTAAACCATATGTGATGATGACACTTAATCTCATGAAAAAATTTGGGATAAAATATGACTTATCTGAAGATAGCATCTCTATTAATAATCAGGAATATAAATCAGGATCGTATAAGGTAGAGTCTGACTGGTCAGCAGCAAGTTACTGGTATAGTTTTATATCTATAAATAAAAAATTGAAGGAGATTAAGTTAAAAGGTTTAAGAGAACATTCCTTCCAGGGTGATCAAGTCATAAAAAAAATCATGACACTCTTTAATGTTGAAACTTTATATGATAAAGATGGAATCATATTAAGAAAAAAAGATTTTGACTGTGACTATTTAGAATTAGATTTTAAAGATTGCCCTGATTTAGCTCAAACAGTATTAGTTGTTGCGGCATTTCATAAAGTTAAACTAAAATTATATGGTGTTGAGAGTTTAAAAATTAAGGAAACAGATAGGTTAAAGGCCATGAGTAATGAATTAAAAAAAATTGGAGTGAATTTTTATGATGACAATGGGGTTTGGACATTAGATAAAAGAAATAATGAATTTTCTAATGAAGCTTCAATCGAGACATACAAAGATCATCGTATGGCAATGGCATTTGCTCCTTTAGCTTCAGAAATAAATATTACAATTAATAATCCAGATGTTGTAAATAAATCCTACCCTACATTTTGGGAGGATATGAAAAAAGCAGGATATGATATTATTTAATATATCTAAAGTCTTGACCTTCTTTTATTGCTAACACAGATTCATACATCAACTTGATACAACTTTCAACATCATCTTTATGAACTGTCTCAACTGTTGTATGCATATATTTTAGAGGTAAAGAGATCAATGCAGATGCAACACCATCATTTGAATATGCAAATGCGTCAGTATCAGTACCTGTAAATCTAGATGCTGCCATTAACTGATGATCAATCTTATTCTTTTTAGCAGTGTCAATAAGTAATTTTAAGAGGTTATTCTGAACAGCTGGACCAAATGTGAGAGCTGGACCTTTTCCTGATTTAATGTCACCACTTTTTTTCTTATCATACATTGGTGAGTTAGTGTCATGAGTCACATCAGTAATTATAGCTACGTCAGGGTCAATTCTCTCTGCAATCATCTGGGCACCTCTCAATCCAATCTCTTCCTGCACTGAATTTACTACATATAAACCAAAGTCTAATTTTTTCTTATCATTATGTAATCTTTTGGCTACTTCAGCGATCATAAATCCTCCCATCCTATTATCGAGAGCTCTTCCAGTGTAGTATTTTTTATTTAGTTCCATTAACTCATCCTCAAAAGTTATAACACAGCCAACATGGATACCTAAATCCTCTACTTCTTTTTTAGATGAACAGCCTACATCAATAAATATATTTTTTAATGATGGGGCTTGCTCAGTTTTTGGATCCCTAACATGAATAGCAGGCCAACCAAAAACTCCTTTAACTACTCCTTTTTCAGTCTGAATATTTACTCTTTTCGAGGGAGCAATTTGATGATCAGATCCTCCATTTCGAATAACATATATGTATCCATCATCTGTTATATAATTTACGAACCAAGAGATTTCATCTGCATGAGCCTCAATGACAACTTTATATTTAGCATCAGGATTAATTACACCAACTACTGTTCCATAAGTATCAGATATGTACTCATCGATGTAAGGTTTAATATAATCTAACCAAATTTTTTGACCAGATGACTCGAAGCCAGTTGGAGAGTGATTATTTAAATATTTATATAAAAATTCTTCGCTGTGTTTATCCATTATTCTTTTATTACGTAAAAAATATCTTCAGATTCTTTTTTCATCAAATACTCTTCTCGAGCATATTTTTCCAAGAGTTCTTGGTCACTCTCAAATCGTTCTTTATCTAATGAAACTTTATCAATTTCTTTAACATAAAATTCTTTCTGGGAATTTAATTCAGAAAGTTTATCTGACAGCCTATATCTATTAATGAATCCATTGGAATCAATAATTGTCATCCACAAAACAAAACATAAAAAGAAAAGGAAATAGAAATTCTTGAAGAGACCTCTTATCTTTTGACTAATCATAAACCAAATATATAAATTTATTTAGAAGGAAATTTTGCTTTATCTCCTAAATCCTCCTCTATCCTAAGCAATTGATTATACTTAGCTATTCTATCTGATCTTGATAATGAACCCGTCTTAATCTGACCAACATTTAAACCAACCGCTATATCAGAAATAGTAGTATCTTCAGTTTCACCAGATCTATGGGAAACGACAGCAGTCCATCCAGATTCTTTAGCTAAATTGATTGCATTAATTGTCTCGGTAAGAGTACCAATCTGATTAGGCTTTATTAGAATAGAGTTTGCACTTTTTTCTTTAATTGCTCTTTTTAAATATTTTAAATTGGTTACTAATAGATCATCTCCGACAAGTTGACATCTATCTCCAATTTCTTTTGTTAGCATATTCCAACCATCCCAATCATTTTCATCACAACCATCCTCAATACTATCTATTGGGTACTGATCTACTAGACTCTTCAGATACTCAACTTGTTCCGCAGAATCTCTAATATGACCATTATCTCCCTCAAAAATTTTATAATTATATTTTCCATCTTTATAAAATTCTGAGGCTGCGCAGTCCATTGCAAGAGTAATATCCTTTCCTACAGAAAAACCAGCTTTATCAATTGAATGTAAAATAGTATCAATAGCTTCCTCTGTTCCTCCAGTAAAATTTGGAGCGAAACCACCCTCATCTCCAACAGCTGTACTTAATTTTTTACTTTTAATTATTGATTTTAAAGTATGAAAAATTTCCGCACCGTATCTTAAAGATTCACTAAATGAATCAGCTCCGACTGGTCTAATCATAAATTCCTGGAATGCAATAGGAGCATCTGAGTGAGATCCGCCATTTATAATATTCATCATTGGAACAGGTAATAAATTAGCTTCCTGACCACCTAAATATTTATAAAGAGGTTCATTTGATATTTTAGATGCAAGATGAGCACAAGCCAACGAAACACCAAGTATCGCATTTGCTCCAAGATTTGATTTATTATTTGTCCCATCTAGATCTATTAAAAACTGATCTATACCTGCTTGATCATTACATGACTTACCTACTAATTCTTTTGAGATTATATTATTTACATTTTTAACTGCCTTCGTTACAGACTTACCAAGATATTTATCACCCCCATCTCTCAACTCCACAGCTTCATATTCACCTGTTGATGCGCCTGATGGGACTGCAGCTCTTCCCATAATATCTCCAGAGAAAACATCAACTTCAACAGTAGGATTACCTCTAGAATCTAAAATTTGTCTACCTCTAATTTTTGTTATATTACTCACTACTTAATCATATTTATAAAGTCATCAAATAAGTATCTAGAGTCATGAGGTCCAGGAGACGATTCTGGATGATATTGAACTGAAAATGCTTTTTTTCCTTTTACTTTAATGCCTTCAACGGTTTCGTCATTCAAATTAACATGAGTAAGTTCTAAGGATTTTGATTTTTTAATCTCATCCATTGATACAGCGAACCCATGGTTTTGTGATGTTACTTCTGACTTACCAGATTTTAAATTTTTAACAGGATGATTTATTCCTCTGTGTCCATTATGAAGTTTATATGTTGAGATATCACAAGCCCTTGCTAAAATTTGGTGCCCTAAACATATACCAAAAATTGGTTTATCAGCTTCTATAATTTCCTTAACAGTATTTACAGCATAATCCATAGAAGCTGGATCACCAGGTCCATTTGATATAAAGAATCCATCAGGGTTCCATGATTTCATCTGATTAAATGAGGTTTTAGCTGGAAACACTTTGCAAAATGCTCCTCTAGTACTAAAATTATCCAGGATAGATTTTTTACATCCTAAATCAAGTACTGCAATCTTAATGTCAGAATTTTCATCTCCATATGTGTATTCCTCTTTAGTTGTAACTTTAGATGAAAGCTCTAAATTCTTCATAGGAGGAACCTTACTCAGGAGTACTTTAAGTTTTTCAACATCCAGAATATCGCTAGAGATAATTGCGTTCATAGCTCCTTTATCTCTTATGTGTTTCACTAATTTTCTAGTGTCGATATCAAAAATTGCAACCGTATTATTTTTGATAAAATAATCTTCTAAACTTTCTTCTGAATTAGATCTACTATAAACTTCTGAATATTCATTTATTATAACACCATTAATCTGAGGAAATTTACTTTCTTGCTCTTCGTCAACAGTACCATAATTTCCTATATGAGAAGAAGTATTAATAATTATTTGACCAAAATAAGATGGATCGGTATAAATTTCTTGGTAACCAGTCATTCCAGTATTATAGCAGATTTCACCAGTTGCAGAGCCAATTTTACCGAGAGAATTTCCTTTAAAGACAGAACCGTCTTCAAGTAACAAAACAGCAGGTTTTCTAGATATTAATCCCA
>CEVL01026610.1_pt1 | contig 10975 bp, 7 predicted proteins | sample 427051 | NCBI WGS metagenome assembly CEVL01 (sample SAMEA2623673, study PRJEB7988) | marine metagenome | biome: marine biome (ENVO:00000447); feature: surface water layer (ENVO:00002042); material: "saline water (ENVO:00002010), including plankton (ENVO:xxxxxxxx)" | depth 5 m
AAAACTTTTTTGAGCGACACGTTCGCGTGTCGGAGACGTCGCGCGCGACGGAGGAGACGCGCGACGATGGGAATTGCGCGAGCGAGGACATCGGTGAGCGACGCGCGCCGCCTCACCCTCGAGGGGCTGCCGAGCGAGAGGGCGCGTCGCGCGAGACTGCGACGATGAGCGAGCGAACGAGATCGAGATCGGCGTCGATGTCGTTCGGAGAGGAAAGGGATGAGATCGAGCAGGGGGCGATCGGACGAGGAACGCGCGCGAACGAGAGAGGCGACGACGAAGAGACGGAGACGGCGGAGACGCGGCGGAGACGACCGGCGCCGGCGCCGCCGGCGCCGCCGCCGCCGCCGATGCCGATGCCGTTGCCGCCGTCGATCGTGACGGAGTCGAACTCGACGCAGATGTCTCATCCGTTCTTGATGGGCGTGGCGCAACAGCAGTCGCACGGTCCGATGCACGTGGAGACGTCGATGCAGATGCAGATGCAGATGCAGATGCAGATGCCGGTGGTGTGGACCAACGACGATCCGTCCCGCACGATTTATCTCGTCTTGGCGGATCAGACGATCACGGACCAGATGTTGTGGAAGATTGCATCGCAATTCGGTGATATTCGAGCGTTATCGAGCGAGATGCGACGATCCATGAACGCGGTGTTCGTGGCGTATTACGACATCAGGTGCGCCGAGCAAGCCAAGCGCACGTTGCAACAGTCGACGCACGTATTCCACATGGTGGCGTATTCGTCGACGTGCGAATGGATCGCTGGGATGGAGAATCAAGGACGGTTCTTGGCGTACGACGTCGGCATAGATGAAGACGCCGAGCGTGAGGCTGAGCTTAGGAAAAAACTAGAAGAGTACGGTGAGTTGAAGAGGATGATGGTCCCCAAGGGTCACGAAGAGCATAGGTTCATAGAGTATTACGATGTACGACACGCGGAGTTGGCGGTGATGGAGTTACAGAGAAATGGGTTTCGTAACGCACCGTTGCACGTGGACTTGTCGTGGGGCCACTCGCAGCCGCAACAGCAGCAATCGTACCACCAACCGCATTCGCCGACTTCGATGCCGCAATACGTCGGAGCGCCGATGATGCCGAATATGTACTGGCCGTACGGCGGTGGTGTGCCTACCATGCAAGTCGACGCCGCGCAAGGGTACGCGTATCACGGATGGCCGAACGAACAGTACGGCTACGCCATGATGGACGTTGGCTCCGGGAGCAGCAGCCATCGCTCGCCTCGATCGAGCGGGGAGTACACTCGGTCTCCGCGCACGAGCGAAAGCATGGCGCGCTCGCGATCGAGCCAAAACAGCACTGTCGATGGAAGCTCGAAGGTGAACCAAAATGAGTACATATTCAACATGGAAGAAGCGAACGACAAGGGCGCCACAGAGAGTGCGCGCGGGAGAACAACGCTCATGATTCGTAATATTCCCAACAAGTACAATCAAGCGATGATGTTGGATCTACTCAATCGTTCGTACGCTGGTCAGTATGACTTTTTCTATCTACCGATCGATTTCAAGAATAAATGCAACCTTGGCTACGCGTTCGTCAACTTCAAGTGTACGAAGCAAACGGCGGTATTTTACAAGGAGTTCCACAAGCAACGCTGGAAAGAGTTCAACTCACGCAAGGTGTGCGAAGTCACCTACGCCCGCGTGCAGGGCAAGGAGGCGATGGTTGATCACTTCAAGAACAGTAGGTTTCCATGCGAGAATGAGGAATATCTGCCGCTGGTATTCGATACGGATGGTAACAAAACGAGTTGCCACACGCTTGGTCACACTGCGCCGCGACAATCTCAACAGTAGAACACACAACACATCACACACACATGTACACTAGCGGCTCCATCAAGCACCTCTTCCACCTCTTCCACCAAGCAAGCTCACTTTCACAACTACAGGATGACAAGAAGATTAACAATCTTACTTTATGTAATTTATGCCATTAAATATCCTACAGACGACGAAGAGTCTTCCTCCACGCGCTGTATTCTTCATCCGCTTTCTTAAGCTGCTCGCGCAACACGGTTCTAGTTTGGTCCCAGGCCTTGATTTGCGCTTGGACCTCGATGCGCTCTATTTTCTTAGTCATTCTCTTAACTTCGCGTCCCTTGGAATCGGCGGAGAGCGCGGCAAACGGATCAGTTCTTGAACGACGCTTCAGATTATTGAACTTCTCCGTGAGCTCTTGTAACGTTTCTATGTCGGCAGCCATTTCCTCCGCCATCTCGGGCGTGAAGTGAGCGTCCAGTACGTGCGGGAAGATCATGTTGACGAGATTCGAGCAAATCAAATCCGTGTCCATCGTCCCCGGTTCACCGAGCCACATCTCAGGATCGATATCCGTGAGTCTGATTTTCGCGTCCTCGGTGCGCGTGAGCTCCGGAGTATCGTCTTGAGAAGCAGTCGGAGTACGCGACTCGGGCTCGACGGTTTCACTTTGCTCGACTTCATCTTCGGCTCTCGAATCTGGGTTCTCGCCCGCTGCCGCGAGCGCTTCCTGTTCTATGACATTTTGCGTTTCCTTCTCCACCGAGGTGCTCTCTAATAAATCAGCCACCTCGCGAGCGCGCGTCGCCGCCACGGAGCACACGTACTCAAACGTACCTTCGGTGTCCCAATTTCGCCGACAACTGTTGAGTGAGATGGCGATATCGTTTGCGCTCGGTCGTTCCGCCGGGGACGTTCTAAACATGGCGTCGAGGAGGGCGGTGACCGTGCGAGAAGACTTGTCCCGAGGAGTCAAGCGGGAGCTCTTTTCGACGATCTCTTCGATGACGCGAGCACGATTGGGCGTTCCTTCAAAAGTCCAAGGCACTTTCCACGCCGTGCACTCCCACAAGACGACGCCCAAGGCGTACACGTCCGACTTATCTCCACTGAAACCGGCCAGCTCTTCGCCCTCCATGGGCGGACGAAGCATCTCCGGCGCCATCCAAAGCATGGTTCCCACCGGTTGCCAGCCTTTGCCCAATCCAAGAACCTTTTCGAGCGTACCGCGCTTCGGACGTCGGGGCATTTTGTTCACGGGCGCCGCGCTTCCAAAGTCGCACAACTTGGCCTGAATACGGTTGAGATCTTCGGACCATGTGAGCAGGATGTTGGGCGTCTTGAGATCTCGATGCGCGAACCCGGCGCGGTGTAAATAAATGAGCGCATCCGTGACGTCCTTCACCAGCGTGGGTAAATCCAACAGCGGCATGTTATCCGGAATGTCCATCGTCGCTTCATCGCCCAGAAAATTCTTCGCTCTGATTTCTTCCGCGCGCATGGCGTTCCACAGATTCCCGCTCGTGCAGAACTCCGTCACCATGAAGGGCTGCGGCGTCTCCCCGTAGTACTGCACTTTAACGATGCCCGGGTGATCGACCCGAGTGAGAATCGTCGCCTCACGCTTAAAATCACGACGCGAACTCACCGTCGACGCCGTAGCGCTCAAAATCTTCACCGCGTGCACCGTTCCCTCCTCGCCTTGCCAAGACGTCGCCCCGTATCCCTTCAAACCGTCGCTCACCGCTCTGTACACCACCGCGAACGAACCCTGATCGACGCGTTCGCGGAGCACCAACCCTTGTTCCCTCAACGCTCGCGCCAACCCTCTCTCGTCCACGTCCACGGTGGCCGCGCTCTTCCCCGGCGACGCCCCGCGCGTCGTCGCGCGCGTCCTCGTCCTCCTCCTCGTCCACCTCGCGTTCCCCACCACGCGCGCTTCCGCGCCCACCTCGCGCGCCGTCATCGACATCCGGCCCGTTCACCTTCGCTCGCTCCCGCCCTCTTTCGTCCCCGTGTCACCCCTCGACACCGCGCGCGCGCTCGACCGGATTCGAACGCGTCGGACAGGTACCGCCTCGCGCGCGCGTCGAACCCGCGATCGCGCGTCCGTCGCCCCTCTCACCGCGCGTCGTCCCGACGACGCGAGAGAGACGCGAGACGCGCGCGCTCGGCCGTCGTCTCGCACTCGGCCGTCGTCTCGCGCGCGCGCGATCGCGTCTCCCGTCTCGCCCATCGCGTCTCGCGCGCCATCGCGCCCATCCTCGTGTGCCCCATCCGAATCGAATCACGACTCGAGACACGCATCCACCGATCACGACCGGTCGAGGAGTCCCTCGACCCCGCGACGCGATCGCGCCCGCGCGCGCGATCGCGCCTCACAGCGTCGTCGTCGACGACCATGGGGGACTCCATGGGCGCGAGCGACGCCGCGGCGGGGTCGAAAATATTCGTCGGTGGACTCGATCGCACCGTGGACGAAGGTGCGCCAGAAGACGATGGAGGGCGCGCGCGCGCGCGGCGCGACGACCGCGGTATCCGCTCGAGGAGACGCGCGCGGGACGCGCGATGGGGAGACTGACGACGACGCGCGATGTGCGGTGACGCGCGCGACGCAGGCGTGGTGAGAAACTTTTTCTCGCAGTTTGGACCGGTGGTCGAGGTACGCGAGCGCGACGCGAACGCGACGCGCGAGGGCGACGACGAGGACTCGACGTCGCGTGATCTGGGTGGTAGGGTTTTCCATTCGTGGGCACTCTTCGCCGTTCACGACTCGTCGTGATGTGACTGGAGGCGAGAGACGAGGAGAGAGAGAGACTGACGACGACGACGACGACGCGCAGGTGCTGGTGATGCGAGATCCGCACAACCACCAAAGCCGTGGTTTTGGGTTCATCACGTTCCAACGCGAGGACTCCGCCAAGCAAGTGTTGCAAAACCGTTATCACGACATGCTCGGGAAGCGCGTCGAGGTGAAGAGCGCGGTGCCGCGCGGACAGGCGCCTCCGCCGCAACGCGGACCGCCCAGAAGCTCTCAAGGGTACGGATACGGCCAGCCGCGAGGAGGTGCGGCGGGTGCCGGTGGACCCGGATACGGTTACAGCGGTCAGCAATACGGTGCGCCGCAAGCTGGTGGAGCTGCGGGCGCGTACGACGCCGGAGGGAACCCGTGGGGCGTCAACGCCCTCGGCGGCGACGCCGCGGGTGGTCAAAAGCCAGGATACGGCTATGCCGGCGACGGTTCCAAGCCCCAAGGCGCTCCCGACGCACCTAGTCATGGTTGGACCGAGCATACCGCGCCCGAAGGTTACGTGTACTATTACAACAGCCGCACGGGTGTGAGCCAGTGGGAACGCCCCATGGAGCTCGACTTTCCCAAGTAGTGTTCCACGGTTCGCTCGACGGTTCAATCTGCGCGCGCCACCGTCCTCTCTCGGACGTTATCGCGCGCCGATTCTCTCAAGATCGATCCTAGGCTAGATATAGGTCTAGTTGCGGCGTCCACGTCCCCCGACCGACCGGCGGTCGCGCCCTCTCGGCGCGTCGCCGCCTCGCGTTCGCGGGCGCGGGTTCCGACCGCCTTTTTTAGGCTAGCGCCATCATAGTCATCATAGTACGCGGACTCGTCCGCACGAGACGCGTCACCGCGCGAGATTTCAAACAATCTCACTCGAGCGCGCGTCTCTCGTCGACGGTCCTGTCGGTACGTAGTGTTTGTTTCAGCAATCAAGTCAGTCAATTACCAACAGTCCCAATCCACCCTGGCCCCTTGCACCGCGCCCGGGGTGCCCCTTTTGGTCATCGCGCGCGAATCAGATGACGACCGCACACGCGCGCGCGCGCACGACCGCGGCGCGCACGACCGCGAATTCGCGCGCAAAAATATCACCCATGTTCGCGCTCGCGCGCTCTCACGCGCGCATCGTTCGCGCGAGCGACCGCGACCGTCATCGGCCTCGGCACCGGACCGTCGCGACTGTGAAGCGTCGTCGACCGTTGTCCGCGACGCATCGCTCGGCGCGCGTTCGGACGGTGACGCGCTCGAGCGAGCGTCCGACGGTGCGCGCGAACGTCGGGGAAAATTCTATCGATGGGGACGACGCGAGGCGGTCGACGACGCTCGCGCGCGTCGTCGACTTGGCGACGGCCTCGCCGCTGCGAAAACGGGTCGAGTTGGCGCTCTACTTTGCTGGGTGGTATTACTTTTCCATCGCGTTTAACGTGCATCAAAAGACGCTGCTGAAAGCGTTTCCCATGCCTCTGACGGTGACGGCGTGTGAATTGGTCATCGGTGCGTGTCTGGCGTTCGTGGCGAGCGCGACGAGCGGGAAACGGGGAATGGAGATGCCGGCGAAGAGCGCGGCGGGGGCGGTGACGGTGCTCGCGACGACGCATCTGTTGGGGAACGCGTTCACCAACGTGTCTCTGGGGAAAGTGGCGGTGTCGTTCACGCACACGGTGAAAGCGCTGGAACCTGTGTTTAGCGTTGGATTGAGCGCGTTGTTTTTGGGCACGGTGCCGTCGCTGGCGGTGTGCGCGTCGCTCGTGCCCATCGTCGTCGGCGTCATCATCGCGAGCGCGACGGAGGTGTCGTTTTGCGCGGCGGGATTTTTGAGCGCCATGGGATCGAATCTGACGTTTCAATCGAGAAACGTGTTGAGTAAATTCGTCATGCAGAGCGAAGACGTGAAAAAGATGGATTACGTCAGTTTACTCGGCGTCGTCACCGCGGTGTCGGCGGTGCTCGCCGTGCCCTTGGCGCTCGTCTTTGAGGGATCGAGCGCGCCCGGGGCGTTTCGAGCGCTCTCGGCGCGAGGCGGCGTCGATGCCGTCGTCCTCGCGGGTAAGACGCTCTTCTACGCCTCGGTGTGCTTTCAACTGTACCAACAGCTCAGCTTCAGCGTGCTCGAACGCGTGAGTCCGGTGACGCATTCGGTCGGAAACTCGCTCAAGCGCGTCGTCATCATCGCCGCCTCCGTCATCGTCTTTCGTAACCCGGTGAGCGCGACGAACATCGCCGGCACCGCCCTCGCCATCGCCGGCGTCGTGTGGTACGGTCGCGTCAAGAAGAAGTAAACGGCGACGATTTTGTCTCCGCGCGTCTGTTTACCATCTCATCGCAGTCTTCTTTTTGTTTATTACTTCTTCATTGTTTGTGTACGCTTCACGCGATACCCGGGACGAGCGTCCCCTTTTGTAACTTCATCTCAGGCGTAAGCACTAGTTTCATTCATACACGGCTAGGGTAGACTATGTTGTGTCGCCGACGATGACGTTTCCACCTCGAAGTATCAGTCGAACAGTTGTTCTGCGGTGGCGAAACGCGCGAACGCCGCCGCGCCGAGAACGCACAGGTATCCCGGGGCGCTGAACGCGGCAACCCAGGGATCTTTCGCGGTGTCTAAGACGAGGCCAGTGAACCAGGGGCCTATCATGCCCGCCAGAGCGCCGCAGCCGTTGCTCATGCCCATGAGGACGCCGGCGAGTCGAGGCGCGATGTCCATGTGATTGACGGCGTATCCCGCGCGCGCGAGGGCGAGCGATCCAAGCGCCATGGAACTCACGAACGCCGCCGAGAGCACGCCGCCACAGTACGGTAAAATCCAGAGCGCCAACGCGGCGGAGCCGAAACCGACGGTGTTTAGAATCTTTCGCGTCCACGTCGGCGCGTACTCTTTCGACGCCATCATCTTGTCCGCGACGACGCCTCCCCCGTACGAACAGCTCCCCATGACTAAATATGGGACCATCTTCAGCACCACGTACGATCCGGCGTCTAAACCTAACTTTTGCTCGTAAAACGTCGGCATCCACGACATCAAAATGAAGAAGGCGTAGTGAAACGTAAAGTTGTTGAGCATGATGACCAACACCGCGGGACACGCCAGCAATCCCCCCCACGGCGTTCCGTGCGCCTTCCTCACCCCGTGCGCCCCCGGCAATCGCGTCGCATCCTCCACCGGTCGAACCAACGACGAACCCTCGTTCGCGTTATTCCACACCATCAACCACGTCAACGCGCACCCGCCCGTCGCCGCCGACGCCAACCGCGCCCCGCCGACCCGCATCGCCAACGGAATCACCACCATCGCGAACGCGCTCCCGAAATACATCCCACTCGTCATAAAACTCACCGCCCTATTCCGTTCCTCCACCGGAATCGACCGCGCGAGCATCGCGTGCATGGACGGAAACACCGTTCCCATGGCGCCGCCGACGCCGACGCGGCACCACCAAATCGCCCTCGTTCTGCTCCCATCGCTCGGCGTCATCGCGCTCATCGCCCCCCACACGAGAAACGCCCACACGATGACCCGATGTCCACCGATTTTCGTCGCCAGCGCGCCCCCGGGGACTTGCGTGGCGGTGTATCCGTTATAAAACGCCGAGTGCACCGATCCTTGGATCGTCTTCGGTATCCACGCCTCGCGCGCGAGCGTCGTGTAGACGATGGGGAACCCGACGCGGTCGATGTAACACGCGAAGGCGGCGGCAAAGGTGAGGCGCACGAGCGCGTCGCGCGCGTCTCGCATGGCGAACGGCGCGTCGTCGTCTGAAGTCGGGAATGGATTCACGAGCTCGTTCACGTCTCGAGTCGACGAAGGAGCTCGGCGCGACCGCGAAGACACGCTTGGAGTCGACGCGCGCGGAGCAAGGGGTCGTCGTCGGGACGGAGTCTGGTGGCTAGTTCTATGAGTCGGTCGGCGCCGTCTCGCGCGATTTGGGTGAGTCTGGAGTCGAGGGCGAGTTTGACGAACTCGAACTCGAGGCGCAGGCGTCCGGCGACGGGACGGACGCGCGCGAGCGCCTTGGTGAATTCATCGCGCGTGACGTTGATCACGCGGTGCGTGATGACGCGGGATATGTCCAAAGAGATGACGTCAGTGGCGTCGAAGATGTCGCGGCATCGGTGGATGACGTGGACGCACTCGTCGGAGACGTCGACGTCGGCGGACGACGCGAAGAGCCACGCGCGCACGTCGACGACGAGCGTCGCGAGTTTTTCATCGATGAACGTCGCCTGAAGCGTTCGCGCGGATTTGACGAGTTCGTTCTCGAGCGAGACGCGTTTCGGAGAACGACCGTCGGTCGCGCGGAGATGCGCGTCGCAAAACGCGCGAAACTCCGCGTCCAGGTGAAGGACGCTTCGCATGGCGAAGAGGGCGTCGCCGCCGACGGTGAGACGGTGTTCGACGAGTGCGCACACGATGCCATAGAAACTGTCGACCAATGCGTCGAAATCGCGCGCGCCGGCTCTCCTCATCCAAGTCGTGAACGAGTCGTTGTACCAGTAGTGAGACGCGCACTCGAACACGGCGCGCGCGTCTTCAGCGAAGAAGGCGCTCGTCGCCGACTCGTCGGCATCGGCATCGCTCGGTGGTTTAGACGCCGATTTCAACGCCTGCTCGAGATGGACGCGTAAACTGACACTGTAGCGCGTGCACTGCTGTTGTAGACCGCCGAGGAAATCGGCCTGTATCTCCAATCTCGTTCGAAGAACGTCGTACGTGTGCGAGAGCGCGAAACCGACGCGAGACATCTTCGCGCACTTGTCCATCAACTCGTCGTAATGCCGTCTCGCCTTTGCGTCGACTCGTCCGTTCACCGCGGTTTCAAATTGCACCTTGATCACGTCGATGTACAGTGATTGTATTTTATCCAATGCATCGCGCGTGTGCGACGTATTCACCGAATCCGTCAGCGTCGCGAAACGCCAGACGCGCACGAAGCTCGCTCTATATTCTCGACTCAACGCGTCCACGTCCACGTCCTCCGCCGACGCCGACGTCGTCAGACACTCGCACGCGTGATGAACCAATCTATCGAAATAAATCTTCGTCGCGTCTCCAGAATCAACGTCGTTCGACGTCGAGCGTCTGCACGATTTCAAAGTTTGCAACGCCGACACCGTCATTTCCGCCTCAACGTCGTCGAGTTCTCCGACGTACAAGCGCTCAAACAATCGCTCGATGGCGTTCGCAACGTCGCCCTCAATCTCAGCCAAAATTGCATTCAGGACTTTTGAATTCTGTCCCGCGAATGAAAGGTGCGCGCGGCTGTATCTATTCGCCGCGTCGACGTAATCGCCTCGCGCCAACGCCTCACGAATCGCTCCTGGAATCCCAAACACGTCCTCGTGTCGCTCGAACGTCTTCAACACACGAAGTATCTTCTCACGACGCTCTTCCAATTCGAAAACCTCGCGAAGACTCTCCCGCGCGCTCTTCGCCGCGCGAGACAGACGCGATTCCAACTCAGCCGTGACGCCGAATTCGCCGTGCTCCTCCCTCCCCTTTCGCAACAAATTCCTCGCGTCCTCCATCGCGTCCAAACACGCCAACAGCGTCGGCAGGTGTTCCGCGACGAACTCTTTCCTCGCGCGCGCGTCACTCGTCCCCATCGCCTCCATTCGACGCAGCGCGTCTCTCAACTCGTTCGCCGAGCGTTCGCCGTGCGCCGCCGCTAAAAACAACTTGCCATCGAACGTCGCGCTCGACACCGTCAGCGCGTCTCGCACGCGACGTCGATACGCGCGAACATCCTCGTCCGCGTCCTTCCCACGAATTCCGAACGACGTCGACGTTTCCACGAGCTCGACCGCGCGCTCGACGGACGCTCTCGCGTCGACGTCGCCGAATCCCAGCGGGTCCTCCAGCGTCCCCGCCCCCCCTCGCGCGCGCGCCGAGCGCCCTCGCGAGACTCCCGCGCCGCCGTCATTCACCGCGCGCTCGCGCGCGCGACGTCGTTCCGCCAGCGCGCGCGCGGCGACGCCGACCGTCGTCGGCTCGACGTCGCGCCACGCGCGCGGGTCGTTGGACATCTTCGCGCGCTCGCGGCGCGAGGACGACGCGAGACGCCGCGATCGACGGTCGTCGATCGAAAACGACCGATGTCGCGCCTCGCCGCGCGCGCGGTGCGTCGCGAGCGTCGCGTCGCGAGCGTCGACGGACGCCGAGGCGCGTCAATTCGTGGCGCTCGACCAATCCACCCGTCGCCTTCTCGACCGGATGGAGTCGTCGTCCGTCGACGTCGACGCCCGCGCGTCGCCCGCGCGCGACGAGACATCCGTTCTCGACGCTCGCGTCGTCGCCGCCACCGTCGAGCGCGCGTGCGACGACGCGTGGGGCGTCGTGCCGCTGTTGCGTCCGCTGGATGTGAAGACGATCGACGCGAGTCGACGCGCGCTGGAC
>CEVL01378457.1_pt1 | contig 10975 bp, 11 predicted proteins | sample 427051 | NCBI WGS metagenome assembly CEVL01 (sample SAMEA2623673, study PRJEB7988) | marine metagenome | biome: marine biome (ENVO:00000447); feature: surface water layer (ENVO:00002042); material: "saline water (ENVO:00002010), including plankton (ENVO:xxxxxxxx)" | depth 5 m
TGACGCAGGCCAAACGGCGCATTTGGACAAACTGACAAAACTACTGCCCGCCACGGCGCGCAAGCTCCAGTTTGACCCTGGACAAAGTTTTGCTGGCAATGCCGTAGGTGAGCAAATCAATGATTGAGCAACGCTATGCCCTGACGATGCGGCGGCTCACCGTCCCCGCGCTAGCTGACAGAGCAATTCTTCCGACAGCATGGGGGGAACAGCTACTTTTTCAACAGAGTCGGCCAATAGCGGTCATCAGGGCTGGCTTGAATCGGGGCCGAAGGATTACGCTCTCAGCCCCATAATTGCTGGTCAGACAGTTACCACGATCTTGCCGATCTGCTGATTGGCTTCAAGGAAACGATGGGCATCCTGGATGTCGCTAAGTGCGAATGTCTTTGCGATGATCGGGCGCAACGCGCCGGACTTCAACCCTTGCAGAATAAAAGCCTTCGCTCTCTCCAGGGCTTCAGGGTCGGCCACAATCTCTGCGTAGAGATAACCCTTCAAAGTCAGGCTTTTGCCCAGCACGGTAAACAGTGGAAATGGTGTCGGTTCAGAGCTGAGTGCGCCGTACACCAGCAAAATTCCACCCCGCGCCATGCTCTGCGTGAGAGGTTCGAAGGACGGCCCGCCTACAGGTTCAAATACAACGCGAGCGCCTTGACCGGCAGTTATCGTCATAACACGCTCGACGATATCCTCTTCATCGCTGACGATGACATGCGCAGCGCCTGCATCAAGCAGGGCTTGCTTCTTCGCGTGAGTTCGAGTGATCGCAATCGATGTGGCGCCGACCATTCGAGCTATTTGGAAGGCGGCCAAGCCAACACTGCTTGACGCGGCGGTAACGATGACAAAATCGCCCTGCCGTAGCTTCGCCTGTTCAATCAATGCTCCCCAGGCGGTGACGTACTGCATCCAAGACGCCGCAGCCTCTTCAAAGGACAAGTTCTCAGGGCTCTTTACCACCAGGTGGGCTGGTACATTGGCCAACTCGCCGTAGGTGCCCCAGTGAGCAATATCCAAAGGTGGGATCAGAGCGACCGAGTCACCAATAGTGATCTCGGTTACGTCGCTCCCAACTGCCGTTACGATGCCTGCGGCCTCGTAGCCTAAGCGGCTGGGGAACTCCGCTTCTTGTAGGTATGCGTGATTGCGGAACATCACTTCGGCTCGGTTCAAGCCAATAGCTTTAACACTAATCTGCACCTCGTTTGCTGCTGGTGCCGATACTTCCAGATCCTCCAGCTTCAGAACGCTGGCGTCACCGTATTCATGAATTCTGACAATGCGTGCCATATAGATACCTCGTTTATCAATGGGCCTCGACGTACATCCGGAAAGTATCCGGGCACTCGAAAGGTAACAAAAATTTAGTCATTGGTTGGCGCTAAATAATGGCCTACGACGGCGTATTACTTGGCGGCTGTCAAAGTATGAAGACCTGTAGCCATGGCGCATCCTCCTGATGAGGGCTGAAGAATGCACCATGACTTCCTGGGTCTGCATACCTAGATTCTTTCTTGCAGCGCCTTTAAGAAGGCGTCGATATTCTCATCGTGGCGTTTGTAGTAGGTCCAGGGGCCGATCCGCTGCGATGTCACCAATTGCGCGCGCTGTAGAGCGGCGAGATAAAGCGATGTCGTTGACTGCGAGAGGCCCGTGCGCTCTTGGATGATACTGACGCACACGCCTACCGTTTCTGGGTCGACCTCCTGCCCGGGAAAGGCTGTCCTGGGCTCCTTGAGCCAATTAAGGATAGTAAAGCGCATCGGGTTCGCCAATGCTTTCAGGGCTTCGTTGACGTCAATAGTCATGAATTTTTATACCTATTCTTCCGATATCTGGATATCTTCCTGATTCACGCGTCAAATTGTAAGGCTTCGCCATGATCTCCGCGCCTGCCCTTCGCAGTGATGGGCAGGCTTGGACTGAAATCCTAGTGTCCTGTCAGGTAGAACTATCGGGCTCCTGTGCGCCGAATTGCGGGACGATATGTTTGCCAAGTTCCTCGATAACCTCTGCTGCGGGGCGTTTACCATACTTGAGGTTCAGGATGACGTGATCCACACCGATTTCCTGAAGTGTATCCAGCAAGGCCAGAAGGTAGTTACGTCCCAGCCGGAATCCCAGATGGATAGGCGTGGGCGGCGTGGATGGGTGTTCGTCCAGGTCGATATACAGCGATTGCAAGAATGGCTTGTAGATAGTGCCACACTGTTTAGCCGTTTCCTGTCGCCAATCTTCCACGATCAGTCGCTGCATTTGTGGCGGACGTGGATAGTTGATCCATCCATGGCTTTCACGCGCGATCCAATCGAGCGGCTGGCGGCTGTGTCCGGTTACGAATAGCGGTATTTCCCGAGTCGTAGGTTTGGGAACGAGATCGGCCCCCAGTAACTCGCCGTGACTCCAGCGAATGGGCTCGAAGTGTGTTCGATGGGCTTGGCGTATCACATTGAGGTTTTCTTGAAAGGTCTCGCCACGCTTTTCTGGATCAACGCTGAATGCGGGAAACTCCACGGGACGATCGCCAGAGGCTACTCCCAGGAGCAAGCGACCTCCGCTCAACTGATCAATGCTCGCTGCGGCCTTTGCCGTGTGCAAGGGATTACGCAAAGTAAGGGCGATGGAGGCGGTGCCTAGTGCGATTTTTGTTGTATGGGCTGCGATGTAGCCCAGATACACCCAAGGGTCGAAAACCTGGCCGACATCGCCGAAGCTTGGGTCCCTGAGCGGCACGTCGCGAAACCAGAGCGCCGAAAAACCAAGTGCCTCTGCACGTTTGGCCAGCGCGACCTGATCCAGCATGCGCGGTGTGTCACCCTCGAAAGCCTCCAGGGGAAAGAACAGCCCAAGGCTTAGATGACCCTGCCTGAAGGTCCGTTTGAATCCCCTATGCTCTTGGTAGGGAGTCGTGCTCGGTTGGTACATGCTTAACTTCCTCGGTCAGCAAATGCAGAGCCACGCCCCTGAGTTATGGGGCGTGGCTCTGAGCGCTTAGGGTTTGTAAGTCGGATAGTCGGTGTAGCCCTTATCGGTACCGCCGTACATGCTGCTTGGATCAAGTGGGTTAAGCGGCCAGTTGTTGGCGATACGCGCGGGCAGGTCGGGGTTCGCAATGAAGGGGCGACCAAAAGCGATCAGGTCGGCCCAGCCAGCTTTTATCACGCGATTTGCTCGTTCAGCGGTGTACTTGCCGGCATAGATAATCTTGCCGCTGAAAGTCTTACGAACAGCTTCCCGGAACGTCTCAGGCAGCTCGGGTGCGTTGTCCCAATCGGCTTCGGCGAGCGACAGGTAGGCAATGCCCGCTTCCTCAAGGATCTTCACTGCCTCGATGTAGGTTTGGTGAGGGTCTTCTTCGACCAGGCCGAGGTAAACGCGGTCTTCGTCTGTGGTCGCGAACAGCGGAGCGAAGCGAACGCCAACGCGCTCCTTGCCGACCACACCAGCAACGGCGAGGGTGATTTCGCGCAGGAAACGAAGACGATTCTGCAGCGAACCGCCATATTCATCATCACGCTGGTTGGTATGGGCCGAAATGAACTGGTTTACCAGGTACCCGTTCGCGCAGTGAAGCTCCACCCCGTCAAAACCTGCTTCCAGAGCATTTCGGGCTGCTTGGGCGTAGAGCTCAACCAGTTCCTTTACCTCCTTGGTGGACAGGGCTCGTGGGGTCGATGGGTCGGCCAGTGTGCCCGTGCCGGGGCCAGTTTCGATGAACACTTTGACGTTGTCCGCGCGGATGGCTGATGGCGCGACGGGTGCTTCACCACCGGGTTGCAGCGATGTGTGCGACACGCGGCCCACATGCCAAAGTTGAGCAAAGATCACCCCTCCTTCGGCGTGAACAGCGTCGGTGACCTTACGCCAGCCTTGTATCTGTTCCGGGCTATGAATGCCGGGTGTCCAGGCATAACCCTGTCCTCGGGGTTCGATCTGTGTGCCCTCGGTCACCATGAAGCCAGCACCGCTGCGCTGACGGTAATAGGTAGCCATCAGGTCGTTCGCAATATTGCCGGGTTGGGAGCTGCGCGAACGCGTCAGTGGCGGCAGAACGATACGGTTCTTGAGGGTGTATGGGCCCAGCTGAGTGGTTTTAAAAAGTTCTGAGTGTGTCATTTTGCTTACCTGCATATCTAAAATAGTCGATATAATGGGTCAAGAAATATGGATCAACGAGGTCGGAAGAGTCCGAGCGGTCCAGGTCACGAAGGCGCGCTGTGCGCCCTGCACCGCGCGGGCGACGTCGGCAGCTGTGGCGTTGATAATGTCGAGGGCTTCACCGTATTTGTCCGAAACTCACTGGTTGTCAATAAACAGGCCGTAGCTGCTGTCGGGAAGGTGATTCGGATGGGTATCGCTGGAATCTTTCATGGGACTACCTCCTGGGGTTTCTAGCGCGGTATGGGTAGACTATTCTCGATATTCATATATGTCAATATATTAATATTGCTTCCGGCACGTACGCATGGTTCCACGCCCTTGCAGCTCACTTCTGGATCAGCTGGGAGCGCGCCGTGCTTCGCGCCAGGGTTGCCTATGCAGCCAGCTCCCTTGATTTTTTCATCAAGGAGGCTGGTTGCATCAGGTATTGATGTTTGCGTTGATGTGCAGATGAAGTTAGAACGGCGCGTCAATATCGATGACGCTAATCAGCTTCTGATTGACGAATTCCTTGATGCCCATCTGGCCATTGCCCGCCGCCTGCGGCATCAGCTGCAGAACTGGGTAGCGGCCGATCATCAGGTACAGCTGCACCTGCTGGAAAGCACCTTCGCAGCCTTGCCCAGCGACCAGAAGGACTGGCTGGCAAAACTGGCCTTCAACGGGATCGAGATTTGCTTGCACAAGGCCATGCCGGATCTAGGGATGCTCGGGCTGAACATCACCCTGCAGGGGCCACAAGGAAGCCTCGCCTGGGCCAGCGACAATGCGAACCTGAGCGCACCTGGGCGCACCTGGGATCTGGCGGCGGCCGGTGTGCGGATCGTCCGCGGCACACTCCCCGTCCTGCCGGCAGAGCGCGTGCTGAACGCACCCGATCTGATGCTTCCTACGCGCCCCGGTCTGGTCAAGGTCGAGATCAGCGATCAGCTGGATGGTTCGCTCGATGGCTTTGCCCGCCGCTTCTGGGAGAACCTCAGGCATGACGCCGGCAGCCTGCTGGATGATGCCCTGACAGGCAAGGATCCGATCACCAAACTGATCTACAGCGACCGTTATGTATGCAGCCCGCTAGTCGTAAATCTGCTGGTCAACGTTATTCATGAGCTGGGCAGGCATAGCGATGGAGACTTCGCCATCCGCATCCAGGGGCGTCAGTACCAGAAAGATGACAACCGCTCACCTTGGCAGTGCTGGCACGACTGGCGGACATCTCAGGAGCGCGATGAAGCTATCCGTCAGGCTTTGGAGTACTGCGGCTTCGAAGGCGAGGTGCTCAGCCTCCCATCTTTGCCGCACTACCGTCAGCTGCAACTACAGTTGCGCTCCGGAAGGCAGCTGACCGTCCAGCTCGATCAGGGACTTTCATATTGGGAGGCCGAGCGTAGCGAGAAGTCCTACCTGCTCAGGTTCGACTTCGCAGCGCGTCAGTTAGGAGAGGAAATCATGGAGCGCATCCAGTGCAAGGTTGTAGCTACCGGTGATGAATGCACCCAGATTTTCATTTACGTGACCTAATAGCCCCCGCATCACAAGGCCGGGTCCACCGGCCTTTTACTCCCGACTAAGACAGGCTTGTATACGCTGCTTCCATTCGAACACCTTGGCATGATTGACACCGAATGAGCTTTCTTTCGGGTGATGTACAGAGCGCAAAGGCTCACAGAACTTCGCCATAGTGTGCGGCCAGCGCAACGAACCTTTCACTGTCTGCCTCAAGATCCTGTCGATGCATTTCTCGGCCTCAACACCTGCTTTGAAGCCCATGATCCGTGTTGACATGGTCTTGCGGTTGTCTGAGGTGTCTATTTCTAGAAGGTAGCGCTGATTGCCGTTTGGCAGTTTGAATTTTGCCAGCAAATAACAGCGTGGTTTTTCGTGATCGAGCATGTGATAGCTGCAGCGCGGAACGGGTGGCAATGGTCTCACCTCCAGTGATACCAGCGTAATTCGAGGCTCCTGAGCGATCTGTTCAATGACCTCACGGAGCAACGAGAAGCGATTTGCAAACCGCTCATGCTCCTCCCTATCACCCTCGCCCAATTGCTGGAATTCCCCTGGCGCTATGCTGCCACCGCTCACAGGATCAGCCACGCCTAAGAGTTGGCCTTCTTTGCTCGGGCATTGCTCATCGTCGATCTTCTTGCCATGACCGCTGGCACGCTCCCCGTTGTAGGCAATCCTGGTGCTCAACTGAGCATCAAAAGTAATTCCCTCAACGGGTAGATGAATCAGCCTTGGTTCCTTGGCAGCAGTCGGCTCTTCGATAGCATCTACTTCCACCTCTTCAGCTCCCGATGGCACGGATACACAGCCAGTACCCTCTCCCCTCACTGGTTGCTTCAGGGCAGGATGGTGGAAAAAAATATCGCCTCGATGGCTGAAGCTGAGGCCTTGAAGCGCTTCGATTTCCCAGACCAGCAACTCGTTGCTTTTCGGATCAAAAGGGCCTCGCATATTCATGGTGGTACCCGCTAGGGAAATGGGTGCCATGAAGTCGAACTTCCACCTGGCATATGCCGACTCTTGCGATGCGCGCTCTTGCTCTTGGTTGAGGCTTTGCCAGATTGACTCGAAGGATCGCTTCACATCCTGATTCAGTAGCAGCCAACTGAAGTGGTCCCTATATCCCTTAATTTTGAGAAGCTGACTTGGCGCGCCCGTCTTCGTAGGCGTATGGATATGAACAGCATCGCCCTCTTTGTAGATTGTGAAAGCCATGTCTAGACCATTCGGCTCGAAGGCTGCACGGACTATGAAAGCTGCGTGGAAGAACAGTTTGCGTGCCAGCTCGAATTTCGGTAACCAGACGGTCAGACCGTCAACCTCGAACACAAAGCATCGCTGTCCAGATATCTCAGGATTTGCAGCCAGCTTTCTGGCGAGCCTTGGACAGTCACCCAATTGCCTTTCCCGCCAGCTATCTATTGGAGGCAGCACCACCGCCTTCTTGAAACCACTGGACCGGTAAGGGGCCCCTTCTTCGCCAGGAAACTCGCGACCAACCGCAAGGACACAGGACATTTCCAGTGGAAACCGCTTCAATTGCGACTGGCCATTACCCTCGAAGAGTGCCGCCAGTCGCCACTGCGCCCCAGGAGTAGGGGCTCTGAACAAGTTTCCAATAGCCAACAGCCTAGATCCGGTCTGGATCTGACGGAATAAGGTCCTATTCAATCCATCTTCCTATCAATCGAATGAACGCAGTGGTCAGCGGTGCCATACTGCTTTTTTCCAGCCCACAACGCTTTTCCAACTCCCAGCGCCTGGATGATATGCCGACCCGAATATCCTCCTGCATCGCTGCAGTCAGGCGGCGAATCTGAAACTCGCCGACGGACTCGGCATAGCGATTCAGGAAGGTGCGGCACAGAGGCATTTGATCGAGATGGTGCTCAATTGATGCCCGATGGGGTAGCTGCTGCAGGAACCAGTTGCGGCTCCTGCGTGGCAAGGTCAGGTCATCTTCGCTGTCTTTGCCAAGCCGGATCAGCAGACGTACTAGCTTCCTGTCGCGCGCTCGCCAATCGATGTGGCTGTTGTTGCCCTGTCGACGCTGCCTGGCTTGGTTCGCAGCCATCAGCCAGTGCCGATCATGACGATAGAGCCAGGCATAACACGCATCCCCGCCATTTTGTCGAGCTGCCTTGGCTCCACCGTGATTATCCAGTGCTTGCAGCCAAAGGGTACAGTACATCTGTGTTTGGCCTGCCCTTGCCGGAAGTTGCCTGGCAAACTGATCGGGAGAAACGTCGGCCTGGCGTGTCTTCGCCTCGCCGATCAGCTCGCCAGCATGCTGGCCGGGGCGCAGGCTAGTCCAGACGATCAGATGCTGCAGCGCACTGAATCCCTTGCGATGCTTCCTGAACATCGCCAGCAGCCAAGGCGGAGGCTCTTCGTGGGAAAGCAGACCATTCGTAGTAAGTCAATTCCTGCAGTGAGATTCCAGGATCTTTTCCCATATGACTTCAGCCCTAACTTGCCGGCCACGCCTGGCACCGCACTCTGTGGCCAGGTACCTGTACAGGTTGGTCCAGCGACCGTAGCCAGGCGATTGCGCCTCTTCAAGCGCCAGCAGTTGCGTGGCAGTCTTGGCGAGCCTGATAGCTTCTTCGCTCGCCGGGCTCGTGCGAGAGTCACAGGGCAGAAACAATGGCGAGGCCGGATGAAATTCATGCCGCTGCGCTCGACGGAACGGGATAGGTGAGTTCAGGAGCTGACAGCCATGCTCGGGACAGGCATCTACCCCTTTAATCTGCCAGCTTCGCCGCCAATAAGTCTCACCGAAACGGGCAGCCATTTCCTCAAAACAGACAGGGCAGTAACGCAGCCAGTCGGGCCACTTGACCAAAGCCGCCGAAGACCCAGCCAGACCGATGGTCGACCGGTCGGAAGCAAGCATGGCCTGGAACAGATCGTTACGCCGCTTCGCTGGAATGAAGGGGGCATAGAGCGGAAACAGCGTGTGATGCATGATCACGTTCGCCGTATCCAGCCCAGTGTTGTTCGCCAGAGCGGCCAAGTGCGTGGGCAGGTCGGTGATGGCGGCGACCTTGCTGTCACCGAACGCCATATGAAGCAGAGTTTTGTGATTGCTGATCCCCAGATGGACCCGGCAGCGAGCAATGCCGCTGTAGAGCAGCTCGTCCGGATAGAGCCTGGGAAAGTACACGTTAGCTCGCTCTCAGCAGAGGCCGCATATCGAGGATCAGACCAGCCTGCTTGAATCTGTCGTAGGCCTCACTTTCAGGCCCATCGGCATAACGTCGACGCAGATCCTCTTCGGATAGACATCGCCACTCCGTCCGCTTAACTCGGGAAACGCTGGGCCTCTTGGGAACGTCCTGTGCGAGGTAAGCTGTGGCCTTATGAATCAGGGCCGCCAGGGGGATATCCGGATACTCAACCACCAATTCATCGGCTATGGGAATGGCAATATCCCTCGGGATTTCCATCTCTTCGAGCAGTGAAGCCAGCCGCTTGGCCTTGTCGTCTGCCGGAAGTGCCGGCGCTTTCGGTTGGGGGAGGTTATCCAGAGAGCGACTCAGGGTCAGCAAACGTCCCTCGATCTCCGGCATCAGCAGATCGTCATATTTAGCGATCAGTTCGGGCCTGCCACTTCGCAAAGCCGCCAGCATCGGGTGGACCGGTTTGAACTCGTCCTCGAAAACCCTGCGCAGCAACAGCGGCTTGATGCACTCGACGCCTGTCACTATTGCCCTGATCTGCGCCAGCGCGAACAACTTGATGACGATGTCCATGACCCCTTGTGTGAGGTCGTACATGGTCGATTCCAACTCATCGTCCAGCGGCGCCGCATTTCGTAGCCACTGGTACTTCCAGAGTCGCTTCAACAGGCGCTTCCAGTGCTCGTCCCGAGGCAACCTGTCCCAGCGAATACTGCCCAGCCCGGAGACCCGACGCGCTGCCCGGAAGGTGCGCTGGAAGAACTTGCTGGCCCGGTGAGTACCGACCTGAATGATCGGAACGCCAATGGTATTCACCAACGACACGAAAAAATTGTGCATTTTTTCGGCACCACCGGAGCGTGCCTCGTTGAGGTTCTGAACTTCATCGATGATCAGCACTCCGAGTGCGTGCAGGTTGGCCACCTGGCACATGGATGCCATCAAACGTTTGGTACCCAGCTTCTTGCGTCCGTGGCTACGGCTGTAGTGGGTGCCCAGGATCTTGTCTACCTCGTTGAAGAAGCTGAGGCACAGCTCATCCAGGTCACCGTCAATGGGGCAGTCGACCTTCAGATAGACCAATTGAGTGATGTTGTAATCGGGGTGATGGAGAGCCTGGGGGTACATACCCAGAATCCGCTCCAGCGTGCGCGTCTTGCCGCAACCGGAGCAGCCGAACAGCGACAAACTGTTGGCTGTGGAGGTAACACTCTGGTACACCGCCGCATCAAGATCCTCCTCCTCCACCCGGCGATAGCCATTCTGCAGGTGTGCATACCAGGCACCGCTGGCCGGGTTCCGACCGATGTAGCCCTGACGGATCATCAGGCTGATCTTGCTCTCCAGCTCCAAGTGGTGGCTGAGTGGCTGAAAGAAGCCGTGCAACAGACGGGCAATGGCATGAGCCCGGAGCCGACCATCCAGAAGCGCCTCCTGCGGCTCGAAACTGGGAAGTTGCTGCATCAGGCCGACCACTTCCTGCAGATCAGGAATCGGATGTAATGCACTGATGAGTGGATTGTCCTGATACTCGGGAAGCTGCTGCTCATGATAACGCGCCAGGGGAATCACTCCGCGCTGTAATTCTTCAGTCATCTTCTTCCTCCTTGAATATCAGGTCACTGAGATCCGGAAAGGCATAATCTTCCTGCTTCTCGCCCCGCAGTGGGATCACCTCCGCGGGTTTCGCCCGCTGTGCTTTCTCAGGTTTAAATGCTGTTTTCAGGCGCTCCTGGCGCTTTTCCTGCTGCTTGTTCTCGCGGATCTGGGTGCCCAGATCTTTCTTGCTAATGCCAGTTTTGAGCGGACTGGCGTTCTCTGCCTGGGCAACAATCGACTCGATCTGCTCCAGAAGCTTGCCTCTTTCCGCCAAGGCTTTTGACGCCGCATTGACATCGCTCCGCCGTTCCTCTCTGGACAGTATCCAGACATCCCAGAAGGTCATCCCCCTGAAACGTCGACTACGGTCGGCAAGATCGCAAACCCAGTAATCCTTGAGACTATTGGACGGCCGCAAGTAGATATGGTCCGCACTACGCGGGTCGTATGCGACCGTTACCCCTGTCGGTCGACGCCCCTGGCCTCGGTGAAACTAACCCTCCCTGATTGCTTCCGGGCAACTG
>CEVL01052225.1_pt1 | contig 10880 bp, 5 predicted proteins | sample 427051 | NCBI WGS metagenome assembly CEVL01 (sample SAMEA2623673, study PRJEB7988) | marine metagenome | biome: marine biome (ENVO:00000447); feature: surface water layer (ENVO:00002042); material: "saline water (ENVO:00002010), including plankton (ENVO:xxxxxxxx)" | depth 5 m
GTCCCATGTAATCCAAATCGCACCAATCATCGTTCCTATTCCCGAAAGAGCAGTCCAAGACAATGTCAGACAAATCATTGTGGCAACTCTGGTATAATTCACTAGGTTTTCACGCCCTTGAATCGATTTAAGGTCCAAATGAGTTTGATGAATGTATTCTTTTTCTTCTTCAAGAGCCACATCCGCCCATTTGAACAGAATACCACTATCGGATAATCTATTGATTATCAGAGTAAATACACCCGTTCCTAGTAATGAGTAAGCAAACACATCATATCCTTCAAAATGGTTGAAGTTACTATCTAGGCTATATCCGAATATGAACGATACCAATACGAATACTGGAGACCAGGGTATGAAATCTATTCTTCCAGATAGCCATGAGTACAAAGTGATAATCAAGGTTAAACTTAGTAATAACCAACTTGCTTCAGGTAGTACTCCATTCATTCCAATAGCAAGCCAAATTGTAGGTGCAACCATCGGAGTCATAGTTTGGCTTTCATTCAAACCTAATCTCCTATCCACGACTCCCTTTGCTAGAATAGTAATTGAGGTTACAGCCATAATCAAACAAGAGAATCTTGTCATCTCTAATGCCGTAATTGCACTTGGATCATATGATGTAATATTTATCAATTCAAATAATGAATTCATAACAGCACCCTCTCCAGCAAACCTACCGCCGTATATCAGTAATGCAACAGGGGCGAAAATTAGTATGAAATTCAATCTGTGCTTAATTGATCTGTAGAATACTAACAGATACATTGTAAGGAATAGTAATCCTCCACTTGCATCTAATAACCCTAGACAAAGAAGTCCCAATAGGGTCAAATTATCAGCGAATTCATTTAGATATTCATCATTCAATCCTTTGTTAGCAAGAATCATTGAAACAACTAGTGGCCCAGATAATAACAGGACATCAAAAATAACCCCTGTAATCAGTAAATCACTTGTCATAGTGCCTGCTTCAATCAATTTGTAAGATACTGGGAAAGCAACTGCAAACATCACCCATGTAGCGATACAACGTCCAACAGAAGAGGCATTAAATTCGCCAATTACTTCTGTTACAATGATTCCAATTGGAATTGCCATCAATAATACCCAGATTAAATCTGTAGCTAACTGTTCAGCACTAACCGAGAAGATAGCAAGACTAAACAGCATCATGGGTCCAAGTAAACTAACCCTTCCAAGCGGGCCCCATCCTGTAGGATTCTCATCATCATCATCTTCTTCCTCTTCTATACCCGCCTGAACAATCCATTGTCCAGTGGTAGAATCAAAAATTGGCACCATTGCACTTCTTTCATCTAACCAAGAAACCATTATGCCTATGTCTAATTCAATATCTTTGAATCGTAACATTGCGAAGTAAATTGCTAGTCCAACAATCGCCAGAGTGATATTGAATCCTGAAAGATATTCCATAATCGAATCAGGAAGCGGAACCTCTAGTCTTCCAGCAAATGATAACACAACAGCCATGAACATAGACCCAAACATTGCAGTACTTGCTCCAAACGCATCTTCGTTCAGTCCAGATTTTTCTGCTTTCAACATCATTGTGTATGAACTAACAACAGTATATGTTACAATAGTCCAAGGAATGAATGGGTCGCTACCGAATAAGACAGCATCTGAAAGGATCATTAACCCTAGAGTGACAAAATGTGCCCAATCTGAAAGATGACCTTTCTGTCGACCGATTTCACCAGTAACTATCAATGCTAGAAGAATTACTGCATCAAAATACTCGTAATAGAAACCGTCGAATAAATGACTTTGCATAAAGAAGGAGAATCCTGCTGCCAGCATAGTCCAATTTGCTACCCAATTTCTAGTAACATCTGAAATGATTAGTAGGTATGGTAGCATAATTAATGTTACAATCCATGGGATTACGCTAGCCTGTGGTGTGATTATGAATAGTGATGCTGCTAAACCAATCGGCATGTAAGGTATGCGTCGTTTTAATGTGGCAGGGAAGTAGGCTAACAGTACAGTAATCCATAGCGCAACTTGTAAGGTAACTATATTTGAAAAACTTCCTAATTCGTCCTGGCGAATAAATCCAAGAATCAAATTAAGATCTTCACTTCTAGCAAGTATCATTGCTAGTACTACTTCTCCTACAAGAAGTGCGGATGTCCATTGCATTAGTTCTTGCTTTATTTTTTCATCAGCGGCAAGCCAACCCTGAACTAATATTACGAATACCATTAATGACATTGCACCGCCAGCACCGCTAGAATTCACATCATGTTGTGTTTCATACAGTATAGGAATCAGTCCACTAACTACTGCTACTATAGAGAAAATCAATCCACTATTCGAGCGTAAAGAAAGCCACATTGCAAGAGCAGTAAGTGAGATTATAGAAATTCCAAGCTCCCAAGAAACTATATTTCCAGACCAATCCATCCAAGGGCCGAATCCAACTAGTGCTAGAACTAGTGGTGTAAATGTGGTTGCAGCCCAGCCAAATGTAGTCTCTCCTTTTAGTTGACTTAGATACCAAGTCTGACCTAAAATTAACAATATACAAGCAATTAATTGTACATATATTGCATTTGCAGATGGGATCCAATCATCATCAGAATATGGTATCCCTTCTTCCATTAGCCATTGAATATCCATATCTCCAGCCGCAACTCCAATCAGCCACCTAGTTCCCCATAATACTCCGACTGCGGAGAAGAAGAACCCAATTCCAATAAGGTAATCGTGGACGCTATGAAGTACATCCCCACCCTTTCTTCGTTGCCATTCAACCAATGTTAGAGCCATAAAAGCAGAAATTATTCCACCTGCTCCTAAGATTAGGAAGTTAAGATTGGTTGAATCTTCAGCGAAAGCGATCGAAAGAATACCACTCCATATCGCTACCAGCGCAATTCCATAAAGTATCAATTGGGCGAACTTCTGTATAGAGTTTAATTCAGCTTGTCCAAATCCAGTTTGTGGTACTGTTACCGAAATATTAGTAGCAGGTACAGAACCATGCATTAGGTTACCTGGTCTTAGATTTGTCTGAGCAACAGCAGTAGGGCGCTTGGGTCTAGACGGTGCAGGGGGCATATGTATCGATTTATTCAACACAATTAGACTATTGAACGTTTAGCCGGTCAAAGTCAAATAATTTTAATTTCAGAGTATTTCAGCATCGACTACATCTTCGTCATAGTTTTCTTCTTCATGGAGAAGAGGAGAATTATCATGAAGTATTGCTGCAATAATAATTACAAGCAAAAGTATTGCAGCAAATATCGATCCATATAATATCAAATCTACCGAAGATTCAGCAGGGTCCTCAACTGCCGCTGTATCATCAATCATTACATCAAAACTGATCAGCGGACTAGAACTTGTACCCTCTACGGCCCTCACCGAAAGTGTATGAACCCCTATTAATTCTGTTTCGGGAATCTCTTCAAGTTCTTCGACAAGATCATTGTAAGTCAATTCAACATTTGTCGTATGTTCATATGAGTGGATAGTGTGCCATTCATCTCTAAGGTCATTACTCTTCCATTTTACCGAATCTACTCCTTTGTTCAATTCGATATTTACCGATTCTCCCTTAAAAATATGAATATGGCCATTCATGTTTAGTTGATTTTTTACATCCAATGAGAGATTCTTATTAAATGACCAATCTTCGTATTCTGCGGCTTCTATTACCGATTCTAGCGCATTAACATGGCCATGGCCGTAAACGTTGTTTTGTCGGTTCTTTGGTATCAAATCATCAGCGCATGGTTCGTTAGCTCCCATGTAATGACACTGGCGATATGTTGCGGTTTCTTGCATTATATTTCTAATATCGAAAGGTGAGAGGTCAGGGTTTGCTTGAAGCATCAATGCTGCAACTCCAGCTGCTCCAGGTGTCGCCATGCTAGTGCCACTCATGCCTGTGTACTGGTCGATCGAGTTTGCTTCAACCGACATTATGCTACTTCCCATGTATGCAATGTTTGGCTTTATACGTCCTTCTTCAGTAGGGCCTTGACTTGAATAAATTGCAATTGCGGTGTTCTTGTCTAATGCTCCCACAGTAATTGCGTCCTCTGCGGAACCAGGGGTTCCAATTTGGGCACTAACTCCATTGTTACCTGCTGCGATAAACAGAGCAATACCTGCTCTTGTCATGTTGTTCGCCATACGGTTAACGCTGTCTTCTTCAGAAGAGGTCCATTCGATTGCACCAGGCCCTCCAAGGCTCATTGAAGCAGCTCTAGTGTTGTACTTGTGCATAGTATCTATTGTCCATTGCATACCAGCTATTACGCCAGTAAAAGAACCTGAGCCACCGCCATCAAGTACCTTGACTCCGACAAGATGTGCTTGCGGTGCCATTCCTACATGCTCGTAGTCAGGCGCTCCAGTACCTGCAGTAGTTCCTCCACAATGAGAACCATGTCCGTGGTCATCGATGGGTATTACCGTACCACTTTTGTCATCTGGACTATTTACCGCGTCATAAAATGCCAGAATCTTAGGGTCATTTGTTGTTGGGTCATCATCTTGGTCATCTAAACCTGAGTGATTGCCATCCAAACCTGTGTCGATAATAGCAACAGTAGTTCCTGCACCATCATATCCAGTTTCTTCGAAGGCTACATCAACTCCATGTCCAACACGGGCGTCACCATTTGTAACGGTTAGAATTCCATCTAATTCAATCATTACAACGCCGGGAAGGTCGCGTAATGTAAGTAATTCATTCACGGAAACTCTTCCCGCTAGCGCATCGATACCATGGAGGATAAATTGATGCTCATAACCAACTTCTCTCTCAAGCATCTCAATTTCTTCTTCACCAGGTGTAAAGTAGAAATCGATTATTAGCGGTAATGTGTTTTCATCATCCAAAAAGATCGGATTATCGATATGAAGTTCGACCATATCGCCTATCTTGTTATCATTGCGGTCTACTGTAGTCTCACTCCACCAGCCTTGAGGTTCTTCTTCAACATCTAAAGAAGTAGGGAATGCAGCCACCATCAAAGGTGTAATCATCATTGTCAGAACTATTGTGCAGAGTATCTGTTTTACAGTATTCATCTTCTCACCGCGCTTTGCGCGAGAGAGGCATATTGTTTGAACCCTCTTATCCCAAGTTTAATCTCAAAATATACTCTGTCTAGGCCAATGCTGAAAGAGGGCTTCTTACTCGGTCACATCACAGGTGGCGCTAGATGGTTGGAAAAGAGCATGTCACTATGATTCCTCCAACCCCCAATTCAATTTGGCAAGCATCTGTAAATGGCAAGGACTTTGAGGTCTTAGCACCGGGTAATGCAATCTTATTGGATGTGCTTAGAGACAAGGTGGGTACCCTTGGCGTCAAGCGAGGGTGTGACATGGGAACATGCGGATGTTGTGCAGTAATGATAGACGGAGAGCCCCGTCTATCCTGTTTGACTATGGCTAACGAATGCGCTGGAAGCGAGATTATCACGGTTGAAGGTTTAGCAGACGGAGCTCATCTTGCACCTATACAGCAATGCTTCGCTGAATGCGGAGGTTCACAATGTGGGTTTTGCACACCAGGATTTTTGATCACTTCACAGGCTTTACTCAATGTAAATGAAAACCCAACAGATGCTGAAATTGCCTGTGCTATCGAAGGCAATCTTTGCCGGTGCACTGGATATCAGCAAATCATCCAATCAATTCAAGCAGCAGCAGCAATCTCTCGAGGAGATGTACAAGCAGCCAAACCTGCTAGTGATGCACATTCCGACCCTCATCCTATAGGTCCTGAATAATAAGAGGTGGTAAAGATGAGTGGTGGCTACATACAACAACCAGGAAGCAACTCCGATGTCAGAGTTGATGGTAAGCGTGTAGCAGGAAAGATGCGTTTCAAACCACCAGGTTCAGGTGGTTCCCGCCCAGAAATGGAAGAAAGAGACATGGAGTTTATTCCTGAATTAGAAGGAGGTAATGAAGCGCAACCTGCTGGTGCTCATCTACATGACAAATACAGAACAGGAACTACTGTAGGAAAAAGAACTCCTCTAGTAGATGCTAATTCTAAAGTCACCGGCCAAGCATGGTATGGCGACGATATCCGCTTACAAAATGAGATCATTGGTAGAATCTTGCGTTCACCCCATCATTATGCAAAGGTAATCTCAGTTGATACTAGTAAAGCAGAGGCTTTGCCAGGAGTATTAGCGGTATCAACAGGAGTAGACGCTCCTCAGAAATTTGGAGTACTTCCTGTAACTAAAGACGAACACGCTATGGCGGTAGAAAAGGTCCGTCACGTGGGAGATTTAGTAGCATGTGTGGCGGCAATAGATGAGGCTACAGCACGTGAAGCAGTCTCATTAATCGATGTGGAATATGAGGTATTGGATGCAATACATGACCCTCGGAAAGGATTGCAAGATGTTGATGAACCTATTCATTGGAGAGGGCCATATCATATCGGTTCTACCAATGTACAGAAGAGAGTATTCCAAGAATTCGGTGACCGTTCTAAATTAGGTGAATCTAGTGCATCACACCGAGGTAAATGGAAATTTATGGGAGTAAATCATGGATTTACAGAGCCACATGCTGTAGTTGCTCATTGGGACCCTAACGGCAGACTACAACTGTATACTCCTCAACAAGTACCACATTATGCTCACCGTGCTTTAGCGACGGTCTTGGATGTACCAATGCATCAAGTAAATGTGATTAGAACATATGTAGGAGGTGGATTTGGTGGTAAATCTGACCCATTCCCTCACGAAATGTGTGCTGCGATTTTAGCAAGAAAAGCAGGTAGGCCAGTCAGAATCACCTTTGATAGAGAAGAGGTCTTTTGGGTAAATAGAGGAAGACATCCATCTCATATCGAAGTCCAAATGTATGCAGATGATGATGGAAGGATTTCTGGTTTTGATATTGATGCTCTAATCGATGGAGGAGGTTTCGCTTCATTTGGCCATGTAACCTCTTACTACAATGGAGTTTTAGCTACAGCACCATATGAATTGGGTTCTTTCCATTATACAGGTGCTAGAGTTTGGACCAACAAACCTGCAAGTGGCGCAATGCGTGGTCACGGGGCTGTGAATACCCGCTGTGCAATAGAGGTCGGTTTAGACGATATGGCTGAACAACTCCAAGTCGATCCTATCGATTTAAGATTAGCGAATCTTCTTCCTCCACATTCGAAAACAATCACAGGTTTTAGAATCACTTCAAACGGAATGCGCCAAGCACTAAACCGAGTCCGAGAAGGAAGCAATTGGGATGAAAAATTCAGAAAGTTACCGCTAGGAAAGGGAATTGGAATGGGCTGTGGCTTCTTTATTTCAGGTTCAGGATTACCAATCCATTGGGACCCAAACAAATTCCCTCATGCGACAGTTCATATTCAAATCGATATGGACGGGGGAGTTACAGTTCATACCGGTGCAGCAGATATCGGACAAGGTTCCAATACCGCAGTAGCACAAGTCGTGGCAGAGGTACTTGCTCTACCATTAGAGATGATACATGTACGCTCACATGAAAGCGATACTAGTCCGGTGGATTTGGGTTCATATTCCTCTCGAGTAACATTCATGAATGCAAATGCTGCAATTACAGCAGCATTGGAAATCCGTGGAAAATTGCTGGAATCTGCTAGCAATATTTTGGAAATACCCTCAGAATTATTGATACTTAATGATAGAAGAATTTACAATAAAAAAGATCCATCTCAAGGGACGTCTTATCTTGAAGCATTACATAAATCACAAGAGGATAAGGGAGCCTTAATCTCTAGTGGGGCATACCGTACGCCTCCAATGGGTGGAATACACAAGGGTGCAGCTGCTGGATTGGCACCTGCATATTCGTTCTCTGCATATGTGGCAGAGGTTGATGTGGATATTGAAACAGGTCTAATCAAATGTACAGATGTATGGGCTGCTCACGATTGTGGTAAGGCTCTGAATCCTCTCGCGGTAGAAGGTCAGATAATCGGCTCATGCCATATGGGATTGGGCCAGGTGCTCTCTGAACAGATGGTCTATGGTCGGACGGGACATCTTCAAAATCCAAATCTATTAGATTACAAAATCCCAAGTGTTCATGAGATGCCTAATGTTACTCCAATTATTATTGAATCCTGTGACCCAGAGGGTCCTTTTGGGGCTAAAGAAGCTGGTGAAGGGCCACTTCTCCCAATTTTACCCGCAGTTGTAAACGCTGTATATGATGCGATTGGAATCAGAATCAACGATTTACCTCTGACTCCCGATAAAGTATGGGCTGCGATTTCTAAGAAGATGAAAGTTGAAGGTATAGAAGATGCTGAAAACCTACCAGTCCCCCGTCTTGATTTCTCTGAATTACAAGCAAAATTAGTGCAAAGATCATCACTGCATAATGATAGAGATGTTCGCAGACAAAGGTCAGAAGATACTGACCCCTACATCAATGGAGTATTGTTTGGATTTGACCCTAATATACCTCCAGAAGACCAAGATGGAGATTGGAAAATTTCAATCAGACCAGAACCAGATCAAATCGAGAACCTAGGTCTTGCTGGAACCGCTTGGACTAAAACCGAGCAAAGAAAAATGGGTGGTGAGAAATAATGCTGATGCCACCCTTTGAACTTCATCTCCCGAATTCTATCGATGAAGCATGTTCTATTGCATCCAGTTTGATGGAAGCAGGTGAAGATTTTGATTGGATTGCTGGGGGAACCGATCTAATTCCAAATTACAAATGGCATATCAACACCAAACCAAATGTAATCTCATTAGCAAAAATTCCAGGAATCGATACGATTTCGATGAATGAGATTGGATGTATGGCTAGACTACATGATTTGGCTGAAAGCGATGGATGTCATCCACTTGTTGCTTTGGCAGCAAGTAAAGTCGCATCTTCGCTAATTCGTAGAAACGCTACACTTGGAGGAAACCTATGCCTAGATACTCGTTGCTTTTGGTTTAATCAAACCGAGGATTGGCGTTCAAGTATAGATTGGTGTCACAAGTGTGATTGTAATACAGGTTCGGATTGTCGAGTAATTCCCAATCAAAACGAGTTATGTGTGGCAACATATCAAGGAGACATCGCCCCATCATTAATGGTTCTAGATGCGAGAGTACACTTGATTGGACCCAGCGGTCAAAGAGAGGTTGCATTACATGATTTCTACCAATTGGATGGTATGACAAGAAATATACTTGCTAAGGGCGAATTTTTGCTGAAAGTGACACTTCCTTCAGGAGTCGAAGACTGGGTTGGTTCTTACCAAAAATTACGGGTAAGAGAGTCTTGGGATTTCCCAGAAGCGGGTGTTGCTGCTGCTTGGAAAAAGAATGATCGTAGCACCTTACGTCTTGCAACCACTGCTTTAGAATCCATTCCAAGACGTCATGATGAAGAGGTTTCACAGTCTAATGGAGACATTTCTCAGTTATCTAATGCGGTATTTAGGGTAGTCAAACCTGTTAACAATACGTCCCTACCGCCAAGGTATAGGCGAAACATGATCAAGGTACTAATCAAGAGAGCCTGTAAGGAGTGATATCATGAAGAGATTTTTGGTAATCTTATTGTGTGCTGCTATGTTTGCACCATTTTCCTTTGCCACCGCTCAACAGCCAGGTATTCCAGATTGGACTATTGGCTGGGAGAGTGACGATGATACCGTTTTTTTGGAATTAGATTCTAACAAAAGATTCAATGTAGAAATCGAAGGATACGTAGAGAATACACGCCCCACGCCAGTTGAAATCTTTTTCGAAGTAAGCCTTGACAATGAAGATGTATTTTCAGTAGACTTTCCAGAAACCATGACAGTATCTGCCGGTTCAAATTCCTCCTTCCAAATTACAATCTCAGGTATTGGTAAAGACTCGGATGGCAAGATGTATGATGCAGATCAGGTTTTTGACACATTAGAATTGAGTGCTGAAGAAAAAATTGCAGGCACTTCGATAGGGAGTAAGCAAATCGAAATGGATTTGCAGTTTGCAGTATATCATGAACTGATACCTTCTACAATAAAGAGCGAGATTGGAGACCTGCAGGCTGGAAGTGATGAGAAAATCAAAATCTATGTCGATAATGAAGGAAATAGTGCGGATTCGGTTAGTAAAGTAAATTTGATGATAAGAGGATGCCCGCTTCTAGATATTACAGGACAGGGTTTACTAGTTGGAAAAGCTATTGCAAGCGGTTCTTCAATTTCGCAAGAGATTACAATATCCGCTCCTTCAAACCACGCGAGTAAAAAATGTACAGTCGAGATTACAATTACTAGTGAAGGATCAGATAAGTCTTCATCAACAGACTTTGAAATAAAAGTCGAGGCACCTGAAACTTCTAGTTCTTCTAACTCAGGAAGCGATGGTAACCAGAATACAAATCAGCAAAATAATGATTTTGAAGTAGAAAGTAATTCTTTACCGGCTCCAAGTTTTGTTTCTTGTTTACTAGTGTTAATTTTTACAGCAATCATTCGTAGAAATTGAGCCCATAGGGCATTTTTTGTCAAATGATACTAATTTATTTCACTTGATATTTGTTTTTTGACTAGAGCACACAACGAGAATCTATATGAGGGCATTGAGGATGCGAAGGATGTTGCGTTTACGCGTGTCGTAATTAGAGTTGATAATAAATGGCTGATGAAGACACCTCCGGATTAAAAATGGAGACATGGTTACTAATCGGTTTTGTCACAGCTTTACTTCTTTCAACATCGGTGATTATAGTTACCTCATCTAACAAAGATACGGCTTTTTCTGCATATGTTACAGATGAAGATGAATCACTCCAATTTCAACAGGTTTCAGCAATGAGGTCAGATCTGGGAGATAATGGAATGGGATATGACATCGCTAATACGATGTCTACTC
>CEVL01026313.1_pt1 | contig 10852 bp, 12 predicted proteins | sample 427051 | NCBI WGS metagenome assembly CEVL01 (sample SAMEA2623673, study PRJEB7988) | marine metagenome | biome: marine biome (ENVO:00000447); feature: surface water layer (ENVO:00002042); material: "saline water (ENVO:00002010), including plankton (ENVO:xxxxxxxx)" | depth 5 m
TCACTACTTTTTTCTTTATCAATGTTTCTGGAAACGGAAGCTCGGATCACGCTTTAAAAATGATATCCGTATGGCTGGTCTTTTGTATTATTATTCCAGGCGCGATACATCAGATCTCATCGTTAAAGTATCCAACGAATTATATGACTGATTATCTTGATGTGAGTCGAGACCAAAGTAATAAGATCTTTGAATTACCATCAGAAACTCTGCGCGAGGAATTATTAAAAGCATTCCCAAGCTTACAAACCACTTTATATGCGACTGATACAAGTATGAACAAAGCAATAATAAACAGAAGCTTATCTGGCCTTGTGAATATTCTCAATAAAGATGTTGCTCGTACAATTGAATGGTCAAGCGAGAAAAAAAATAAATTTATAAAAAGCTATTCCCGGTTGAACCCTGTTATTTATTTCCAAAATGAAATAAATGCTTTAACTGATACGGACTATTACGCTTACAAAAAGTACAGAAGTGATATTCAAGAAATGATCGATATAAAAATAAATTTGATCTTGGAGGACACTTGGAATAAGGTTACTGTAGATAAAGAAAAATATATTCAATATGTTGAAAGTTTTAAAAAATTATAATGGTGGGTGCTATTTCTAATCAAAAACTATTGTCAGTAACCCAAGATATTGACGGTCTATTAGCGCCCACCAACCATTTCAAGGAGCAATATTTATAATGATGAGATCTATAATGATATCACTGAAAAACCCGTCTCTAGGATTATTTGATATAAAATTTGATGCAATTGGTGCTTTCGCAAGCGGATTGTGTATGATACACTGTATTGCAACACCATTTTTTTTCATAGCATCCGCCTGTTCAGCGAGTTGCTGTAGTTCAGCGCCTCTGTGGTGGCAATGGCTAGATTACTTTTTTCTATTCATCTCCTTTTTTGCTATAATCCAGGCTAGTAGGTCTACAACAAGTGAACTGATCAAATATGGACTATACGCTAGTTGGATAACATTATTCTTATTGATATTAAATATAAATTTTCAATGGATCCATCTAGCAGAAAATGTAAAATTCATTCCTGCTTTTATGCTCGTAGGCTTCCACATGTACAATATGCGATATTGTCAATGTGAGAATAAAGAATGTTGTTAACAAAATAATTTTTAAATTCTCTTTTTAATAGGATAAATAAATGAAAGAGAATGAATTACCAGTTTTAGAAATCTCAAATATTGATTGGGATTCAGATCATGATGAATTTGAAAAACTACCAAAGCAGGTAAAAATAAAATGGGATTCTAAAAATTGGACTATCAGTGAAGTTTCCGACTGGTTAAGCCTAAAATTTGATTGGATCTTCAGTAGTCTTAATATTCAACAAATAGGAACTTGGGAAAACAGTGGTTGTAGTTGCTGCCCTAGTGGATGCGGTTGTTGTTGAAAAAAAACTTTATAATACCATACCAAGCCCCATGATCATCGTGGGGTTTTTTGTTTGTTAGGTGATGAATAGATTTGGGAATGTTATCTAAAATAATATTAATGCTAATTATGAATGTTGTTTCAATAGACAGAATAGAACATATTAGCGACTTTAAATGGAACAATAGATTATTAGTCATTATCAATGATGGGAAAATTGATATTGAAAAAAAGATCAGTAGATATAAAACAGAATTTTTTGAAAGAGATATGGTAATTGTTGAAGTGGATGAAAAAAATGTATTTATTGATCATAAAAAAATGTCAAAAAGGTTTTCAAGGTCACTTTTTAAAACCATTAGAAAAGCAAACAATGAACACCATCTTTTATTAATAGGCAAAGATGGGAAAATAAAGAACTCATACCCATTTGAAATTGATCTAAATATCATTTTTTCTGAGGTCGATAGAATGCCAATGAGGAAATATGAGATGGGAAAACAGAATAAAAAATAAACGAATGTTATTTCTAAGCGAAGTGTTGGTAATTATAGGCTAATTCGAGTATGGCTTTTGGTTTAAAACTCCACCAAGAATAAAAATATATAATTACTGCAATTGTGAAGACTATCATAAGGTAGATGGTCCATCGAAATAATTTATCCATACACTATTTCAATAATATAGCATTCCATTACGAGGTGCTCTCAGGTCTTACACTATGCTCAATAAGGATTTCTAGATCTACAAATTCTAATGCTTTCTCATGAGTTGCTTCCAATACAACGGGTGGTGCGTAACCTGCCTCGTATGCTTCTTTCCATCTCAGTGCACATAAACACCACCTATCATTTTCTTTTAAGCCAGGAAAACTATAAAGTACATTCGGTGTGGATAGGTCATTACCTTTTGATCTTGTATAGGCTAGAAACTTTTCGGTCATTATAGATGCAATTACATGTCGACCTTTATCATTATTGTCTGTTTTACAAAAGCCATCTCTATGATAACCGGTAAGCGGAGATCTCGAGCATAGTTGCAATGTTGTACCTAAAACGTTTTTCATATTACTTTTTGATTAAATCTTAAAAATATTTACTAATTACTAAGCAATGATTTAAAACTACTTCATTCCAATTGCTTTGGGGGTCTAATTAGTGCGTTGATTCAGTTAATTATTATATTAAAAATATTAAGCTATTTTTAAATATTTTCACATTTTATCTAATATTTAATTAATATTCTATTTGCACGATAATAATATTTAATATTATTATAGTAAAGTTAATTATACAGTAATAAATAAAATATATAAATAAAATATATTAAAAATTTAAAATATATGAAAATAAAATTTAAGAATATTAATCTGTCAATCTTGTTTATAACCCTTAATTATAGTCTGCTCTCATCTGAAGATCTTGGGGAGCAGACCGGTGCTGAGAAGAGTTGTTATCAAACTCCCATTAGTGAATATTTTTCTTATCCCCATAGCCTAATTTCTTATTCCATATCGGGATCATCCCTGATCGAGTTTACACTCGATAAAAAGGGGAGAATTGAAGATCTTCAATTTATAAAATCTCTTGGTTACCCATTTGATCAGTCTATCATTGATGGTTTAGAGGAATACATATCCAAGGAAATAGTTTTTAACAGTAAGAAGTTGGGGAGTCATTATCGCCTGCAGATAAATTTTGAAAATTAAATTTCACTTATAAAACCTATAATTACTACTCCATTGGTTATCTAGGTTACATAAACCCCACTGATAAAATGTATTCGTGGGGTTTTTTGTTTTACAATCAAAAAATATACACGTACTTAAAATTTTTAAGTCATTTTTAAGAAATTTCTTACTTTTGAACAATTTTTAAATTGCTAATCAACTAATTTTAACAATATAATGTTGTCCTACCATATTTTGTAAATGGTGCTATTTTCTAATAATTTTCATTTAAAAAATTAAATTTGAAGGAGATTGATTTAAATGAGTTTGCAGAGGCTTAACAGACCCTAAGTCCTATACCGTTTTCCCTAATGACCTTTCCTTAAGGTTAATTCTTGTCGTTTGTAAGAATTTATGAGAGTCTTTCAGTAGACCCATAATTTGGAATTTTAATGTAACAAACTCATCTTATTAACAATTTAAAATGATCTCAAGTCGATTACATTCACTTGATGCTATGCGCGCACTCCTCATGTTGCTAGGAGTCTATTTTCATTTATCATTAGCCTATGTCACCTTCGGAGGGGGATGGGCTACTGATGTGAATTCCACTAGCCCATTTTTTGATTTCGTTTTTGGATTCTTGCATTACTTTAGAATGCATGCATTTTTTCTCATAGCCGGATTCTTTGGTTCGCTCCTCTACCATAAACGGGGTTCAAAGAAGATGATAGCCAATCGGTTCAAACGGATCTTTTTACCTCTTATTGTGATGATAGGTCCTGTGAGTATTCTCATAGATTACTCTAGAAAATTTTCATGGGAAAGAAAAGGTGGTCATCCTTTAACTGAGTCTTTATCAAAAAGTTTTAGCGTATTTGACTCTCCGTGGAATTTGATACCTGAAAGCACTGCTCATTTATGGTTCTTGAATTATCTATTTTTTATGTCACTTTTTGCGTATGTGCTCAAATCAATATTATCTAAGTACTACGCATTCCATTCATTAAGTGGTGGGAATAGTATATCAAATTTGATCAGGAGAATGATATCCGCTATGTTTCTAAAGCCATGGATGGGCACATTTTTATTTTGTTTATCATATGGCGTATTAATGATGTTTCTTATAAAAGGAGAAGCTCAAGCAGAATCCCAATGGTGGTCATGGTTATGGTTCACAAAATGGGAGGCGATTAAGACCTTCTTTGCCTTTGGATTTTTCTATTTTATTGGATGGCATATGTATCATCATAAAGACCTGCTAAAGCATATAAGTCTTAAAAGACAACTGGGTATTTTCTTTACATATAGTGCTTTATTAACGGTACTTCTATTTGGGCTCTTTAAAATTCTACAATACAGTCCATTCCCACAGATCAACGAAGGATGGGGATCAACATATAATGTTACCTTTAATGTTGATATGTCAGAATTTGATTTTGATCATTTTTATGATCAGGGGAATGAGTTTAAAGGCGTATTTATTCAGGGTGAGTTTAATGGGTGGTGTGGGGAATGTGATAACAAAATGACAGATGAAGATGGTGATGGTATTTATACGAAAGAGATCGAAACATATAATGGAGATTATAAATTCATTTTTACGATCAATGGATGGGATGGTGTTAAAAGAGATAAAGAAAACGATTTTGAGGAATGGATATCACCAGGTAAGGAAGGACTGGACTGTGACGTGGCACCTGAGTTTAAGGATTACGTTATTCAAGTATTTCAAGAAGATGTAATACTAGACCCCATATGCTGGAAACAATGTACTGATTGTAATGGTGATATTATTGATCTTACCTCAAATGGTAAAAAAGAACCACTTGAGTCAGATCCAATAAATCTATTTTATCTATTATTATGGAATTTTGGAGTGCCAAACTACATTATGCTCGTAATGGCACTTTGCATTAGATTTTTTAGTACACAGTCTAAGACGATGAGGTATATAAGTGACGCGTCCTATTGGGTCTACATCATTCACTTACCATTGACCCATTTTATACCAGGCCTATTTCATGGTGTTACCATGAATGTCTTTATAAAGTTCTCGATCTCTTCTGTTTTGATCACGGTCTTTGCTTTTACTAGTTACCACTTCATGATAAGAAGTACCTTTATTGGACAATTTTTAAATGGCAGAAAATATTAGTAAAAAACTAAAACATAATTCGGGAGAATATTAAATGGATAATAGAATTACTGGTGCCCTATTAATGTTTGTATTCTTATTTATGACAATTACTTATGCTCTTTTTATTGAAGATGGAAAGGGCTCGTTTGGGCTTTTTATAAGCTGGCCAGCATTTCTTATTGTTGCTGGTGGTGGCGGAGGTATTATTTTTATGAGAAAACATACCTATCAAGAGCATGAACTGGGTTTGAGACTCAAAAATGAATTAATTCTTGCGGGATGGTTAGGATTCTTGATCGGGTTAGTTCTGACATTTGAGGGTATGCAAGAGTGGTGGGTTAAAAGTCTCTTCGATTTAGGCCCAAGCATAGCAGCAGCGGCCATAGCCCCTTATTATGGATATTTATGTGGAACCATAATCGAGGCATTTTTTACTAAAGATGTAAAGTCGATCGCTTTAAGTAGATCGGAAGAGGAGGAGTGAACTATGCGAATTAAAGTCTACAGGAATATTATTTTTTATATAACTATAGATAGAATGATAGGGTATATGTTAATGTTTTTATCCATTAACGGCGCCATCTACCATGCAGTTTTCGTTGATGGTGCTGCTGGAGGGTTTGGAAGTTTTTTGCACGTGCCATCTCACGGCTCTGTACTTGGAGTTGGTTTAAGTATCACATTTATGAATAAGCACACGATCAAAGATAACCAATTAGGTATGGTATTAAGAAAAAATCTTTTTCTGTCAGGCTGGGTCGTGTTCCTGGTCAAAATGGTGCTTATTGGAGCGGGAATGCACAGTGAGGAGGCAAGGGAACTTAAAAATCTTGGCCAGTTACTTGCTCAAGCGGTCTTACCGATCATCTATGGCATTACCATGGGAATTATTTTTGAGACTTTTTTAACAAGAGATCCTGAAAATGAACAAGGTTAGATATCAAATGATGAGTAATTATAAATAAGGACCTTACCTTTTTTATAGCGAGATCTACTATTCATGGGGTTTTCTGTTTGATGGATGATCAGTAGATTAACGCTATTAAAACTGTTAACCTGGTATGAATGAAAAAATAAAATATAAATCACTAATTATATTTGGTTTCTTATCTCTTTTATACAGTGAAGAACCATTGACTGTTGGCTTCTGGAATGTTGAAAACTTATTTGATCTAGAAAATAACCCTAATAAAAATGATGACGAATTTTCTATTGGTGGACGAAAGAACGTTGACCAAGAAATATATGATCTAAAATTAAAACATTGCTCAGAAGTCCTTTCTGATCTGAATGTGGATGTATTGGGTTTGTGTGAAGTTGAGAATTTAGTGGTTTTAAATGACCTGAATATCGCATACCCTGGTCGTGATTATCGTATTATACATTACGAATCACCAGATAATCGCGGTATTGATAACGCATTATTGTACGATCCTGATCGATTTTCAATTATCTCTAGTAAACCTATACTAAATAAACTAAAAAATGGGGGTAATACTAGAGATATACTTTATGTTGAAGGTAATTACCAGGGTAGGAGACTGCATTTATTTGTGAATCATTGGCCTTCAAATTATGGAGGTAGAGAAAAATCAATTCCTAAAAGAAAGTCCACTGCAGAGTTGATCATTAAAGAAATTGAAATGCTCCAAAAGTCTGATGAGTTTGCAGAAATTATATTATTAGGGGATTTTAATGAAAATCCTGATGAACAAAACATTAAACTTTTAGAGAAAATTGGTTTAACAAGTTTAATGAAGCCAATGATAGGAAAATCAAATATTGGGACATACGTATATAGAGGGAAAGACTATCTTTATGATCAGATCATAGTAAATGATCAACTTCAGGATGACAAAAACCTCGTAGTCGTAAATGATTCTGTATACATTCTCGATCTACCAAAATATCGACAACAAGAAGGGAATTATAAGCATTACCCTTTTAGATTTTGGGCAGGTAACAGACTATTGGGTGGCTATTCAGACCACCTTGCAGTTAAGGTAAAAATAATTAGCAATTAAAATCTAATTTAACACTTTAATAATTTAGCCTGGTATTCTCACGGCTTTTATTTGCGAAGATTGGTAGTTTTCATAACTGCTGTATTCAGTGATCTTATCACTTTTTATTTCTATTAATCTGGTTGCCAATGAAGATATGAATTCTCTATCGTGGCTAACAAAGATTGTTGTACCATCAAACAGACCTAGAGATTGGTTCAGAGACTCTATGGATTCCATATCAAGGTGATTTGTTGGCTCATCCAATATTATTACGTTTGCTCTTTGCAGAATAATTTTTCCAAAAAGCATTCTTCTTTGTTCACCTCCTGAAAGAACGTTTATAGGTTTGTTGATATCATTCTGAGAGAAGAGCAGTCTACCAAGTGTCCCACGTATTGTTTCCATGTCATCTTCTTGATGGCTCCATTTTGCCATCCAATCGATAAGAGAGATGTTTGACTTGAACTCTTCACTGTGATTTTGGGCGAAATAACCTATAACGGCATTCTCTGACCATTTTGCTGAGCCCTCATCCGCAAAACTGTCATCAATTAGGCATTTTAGCAATGTAGTCTTTCCGATTCCACTTTCTCCAATTATGGCAATACGATCACCCGAATTAATGGTTATACTAAATTTTTTTATAATGCTTAGGCTATCATACGCCTTTGAGATATTTTCTAGTTCTAGAACTTTGTTGTGTACTTTTTTTTCTTGATTGAATCTGATAAATGGATAGACCCTACTTGATTTTTTAATGTCATCTAATTTGATCTTATTGATCTGATTAGCCCTTGATGTCGCCTGTCTTGCTTTTGATGCATTTGCAGAGAACCTTTTTACAAAAGATTGGAGCTCATTGATCTTCGCTTGTTTTTTAGCATTCTCATTGATCAATGTTTCTCGCGCCTGAGTTGAAGCGATCATAAAATCATCATAGTTACCCGGGTAGAGTCTGATCTCACCATAATCAAGATCAGCCATGTGGGTGCAAACACTATTTAAAAAGCGACGATCATGAGAAATAACTATCATTGTGCAGTCTCGAGATTGGAGTGTGTTCTCGAGCCACCGAATTGTATTTATATCCAAATTATTAGTAGGCTCATCCAACAGTAAAATACCGGGGTCACCAAAGAGTGCTTGAGCGAGCAGAACTCTAAGTTTTAATCCAGGAGCAATTGAGCTCATTGGTTTAGCATGGTCCTTTATTGGTATCCCTACGCCTAATAGTAGCTCCTCTGCTTCTGCCTCAGCAGTGTATCCACCCATCTCACCAAACTCGGATTCGAGATCTGCAACTCTCATTCCTTGTTCTTCAGTCATATTTGGTAAACTATAAATATGATCTCTTTCTTGTTTTATCTTCCAAAGCAGGCCATGCCCCATAATAACACAGTCAGAGACTATAACATCCTCATAGGCAAATTGATCTTGATTTAGTTTTGCTAATCTCTTGGTCCTATCAATTGAAACAGTGCCAGAGCTTGCATCGATCTCATTTGTGAGAATCTTCATAAATGTAGATTTTCCCGAACCATTTGCGCCAATTAGACCATATCTATTACTGCTTGAAAAAGACACTGTTATGTTCTCGAAAAGAGGCTCGGAACCAAATTGAATGGAAATGTTTTCAGTTGAGATCATTTTAGTAATTGTTAAATGTTGTTAAAGGCCAAGTAGTTTGGTTAGGTACGGTAGATAATAAAGTATAAATCGAATGGAAAGTTTAATAAAAAGGACCTGATAATCACATAATCAATAAATTAAGACCTTTTAGTTAAATCCATTTCATAAACGGTTTAAAAATTCATTTTCATGAAAGATTGTTAATTATTTAAATGAGTAATCTAGATAAACGAGAGTATACTCCTCGGCCTAAAAATAATAAATATCAAGTCTGTTATGAATCATGAATAAAACAAGATCAAAAACCAAAGATTCCTTTTCCAGTTTTTCCTTAAGTGGAGAGTTATTAAAAGCTATTAAAGAATTGGGTTTCAAACATCCGACTCCCATTCAAAACAAGGTCATTCCACATTTAATGTCCTCTGATCAGGACTTAATTGCATCTGCCCAGACAGGGACAGGGAAAACAGCTGCATTTGGTTTACCATTATTAAACCTGATAAACACACATAGCAATAAGGTCCAAACTCTCATTTTATGTCCTACTCGGGAACTTTGCATTCAAATTACAAATGATCTATCAAGCTATTCAAAATATCTAAGGATGGTAAATATTCTAGCAGTTTATGGGGGAACTAAGATTGAAAAACAAATAAGAGCTCTTAAGAGGGGGCCACAGATTATTGTTGGCACCCCAGGAAGGACAAAGGATCTAATTCGAAGAAAAAAGTTATTTGTTGATAATATTAAACGTCTGGTATTGGATGAAGCAGATGAGATGCTATCAATGGGATTTAAAGATGATCTTGAATCCATTATTCACGCAACATCAAAGAAAAAACAAATTCTACTCTTTTCAGCAACTATGACACCAAAGGTGATTGGTGTTACAAAAAAGTACATGAAAAAATCGATAGAAATTGCTGTTGCTAGGGTAAATAGAGCAGCAGATAATGTCCAGCATCAGTTTTATATGGTACAGGCAAAAGATAGATATGAAGTCATAAAGCGAATAGCAGATATGAACCCTGACATATATGGTATTGTTTTCTGCCGTACAAGAAGGGAAACCAAAGAAGTTTCCAATAAGCTAATGAACGATCATTATAACGCAGATACCATTCATGGGGACTTAACTCAAGCAGAAAGAGATGATGTCATGAGACGTTTTAGAAAACGTCAATTGCAGATATTAGTTGCAACAGACGTTGCTGCCAGAGGATTAGACGTTGAAGACCTCACCCATGTGATCAATTACAATTTACCTGATGATGATGAAATTTATATTCATAGAAGCGGAAGAACAGGGAGAGCGGGTAAAAAGGGTCTATCAATGGTGATCATTCATGGACGAGAAATAAGAAAATTAAAAGATATTGAAAAAACATCTGGTATCTCTTTTGTAAAAAAAGAGGTACCAAATGGTTTAGATATATGCAAAAAACGTTTATACGCTCTCATAGATAAAATTGAGAAGGTTGATATTAATGAAGATCAAATAGAACCATTTTTACCGTACATCTATGACAAATTGAATTGGCTTGATAGAGAAAAGCTCATTAAGCACTTTGTCTCAGCTGAGTTCAATAGATACTTATCTTATTATAAAGATTCAAAAGACATCAATTTGAAAGCCAATAAAAAAGTTCAAAAGAATAAGCGAAAAAGAAATAGAAGAAAATTCTTTAATTCAAAAAATAATAATAGAAAAAGTAATAATAGAAAAAATAAACGCAAGAGAAGCAAACGAACGAAGTGATATTATAGTATCCTTGCACACTTGAAAGCACTTTACAAGTGTCAAATTTTTCATATCAAAAACTCTTCGATCAATTTTATCTGAAAAATAGTCTACTTTCATTTTTACCAGGGCTGATTTGTTAAGGTCCTAACCCCTTCAAATATTTATCTACAAAAACTAATAAAAACTATTTGGTTTTATGTGGTTTAGTACACTACTTTGGGAGCGTTATGAACGTTTTTCACAATAAAAAGGAAATATAATGAAAAAAA
>CEVL01147926.1_pt1 | contig 10832 bp, 9 predicted proteins | sample 427051 | NCBI WGS metagenome assembly CEVL01 (sample SAMEA2623673, study PRJEB7988) | marine metagenome | biome: marine biome (ENVO:00000447); feature: surface water layer (ENVO:00002042); material: "saline water (ENVO:00002010), including plankton (ENVO:xxxxxxxx)" | depth 5 m
GCCAACATGCGCTTCCAATTCAAGAAAGAAGCCGAGCGTCACGACGGGTGCCTTGGCTGGATCGATTTGGAGTGCGGGGCAATCTTGTTTGAACTTTTCGATTATCTGTTTGACTGCATCAAACACACTACCAACATCGCCGACGAGATCATTCCATGCCCCATCAACTGTCGCGCCAGACATTGAGTCGCCCCACTGTGACGGATTTGCCTTGACGCTGCTGACAAACGCGGCGGCTTTTGAGTCAGACATCGACTTGGTGAAAATACCGATGAAATCCTTCATGGTACCGAGGCCAACGTCGCAATTCAAACCCTTGAAAAATTGCACAATCATGTGCACGGTGGATTCGATATCTTCAGAGAGCTTTTGTACCTCACTTTGCAAAGTGTCCAAGGCGCCCTCGCTCCAGCCCGACGTTTCGCTCCAGGCGTTTTCCATAGCCGAGCTTGTTTTGTCCCAAGCCTTCTCATAGAACTCGCAATCGCAGCTCTTGCGGTCACCAGAGCGCTTACACCCTGGCGTACATGCAGTGCACTTACCCGTCGGAGGGGTCGGATGTACCTTTGTGCACGTCTTCTTCCACTTTGTGGGCGTCGTGACACACTTCTCGGGTACTGCGGGCGTGCACACTCTGGGAATGGACGTGCACACGGGGGACGTCCGCTTTTTGCACTTGCCTTTCCAGTTCCACTTGTAGCATATGCCTCCTCCGACGCATTTCTGGCCACCACCAGTGCATTTCTCAGGAATCCCCGGCGTACACGTCTTCGTTGAATCGCACACATTTGCCGGGCCAGAGTTGATGGAGAGCCCGCCGCTCAGCGTGCCGCAAATCGGACTCAGCGTGCACGACGTCTCATACGAGCACGTCGCCGGCGATCCGGTTTCCGCGACCAAGCATCCCGAAGGTGCCGATGCAAAGCTACAGTCACCACCGAGCGACGCGGCAATGGACGCCGAGTCGTCACCGATGACGATTCCGTTCGAAGCAGAGTCGTAAACACCATCGGCGCGGACAATTACGATTATGTGCGCGAGAACACCGACGCACGCGAACAGCGTCCACGTCATTCGTCGCGCCTTGGCGCCCACGCGCGTTCGCACAGTGCGTGTAACAGCACTCATCTCCCGTTCGTCGTCGTCGTCGTCGCCCGGACGCGCGCGCGGCGCGGAGTGGCGCGCGACGGCGCGACAAAACGTCGAGGCTAATTAAATTCATTATTTTACCCCCATACATTATTTTCGGAAACACTAGTACCGTACGGTATATCGATGCGCGCGGAACCCAAAACGATCGGGTGGATCAGTACTCTGGTCGTTTGAGACCGATGACGGAGAAAACGACCATCTTTCGCGAATTCGTGAATCGACCGCGAGATCCCGACCGTCGACGACGCGCGCGTCGACGCCACCGCGCGGCGCGCGAGGGTACGGCCGAGAGCGTCCAGAGCGCGGTCGCGCGTAGCATCGTTCGTCGACGCGGTCGAGGCGTCGAGTTGGAGACGATGGCGAAACCGTCGGGGAAGAAGTCGTCCGCGGCGAGAGATGGTCGAGGGGACAAGGGCGACAAGAAGAGAGGGCGAGGGTCGTCCGCGAGCGCCGCGGCGGCGCCGGTGACGGCTGAGAATAGATTGAAGCGCGATACCGCGTTCCTGTGTCACATGCAGTTTAAGAACGATCTGCCGGCGGTGCCGATCGATTGGAAGATGTTGCAAACTAGGGTGGATCGACGAGCGCTCGCCGAGTACTCGCACCTGTCTTTGTACGACGGTTTGCGCAAGCGGGGGGATTTTAGCGATGATTTAGGGATACCTTTGGATCCTTCGCTCATGCGAGCGTATCGGGTGCCGGCGGAGCGAGCGAAGATGGACCCGGAGGATCACGACGTGTTGATGGATTCTGCGGAGCGAGAGGGGAAACGCGCGCGCGCCGACGGGGCGAGCGGTCGCGCTTCGAACAGACCGGACGCGTCGGACGCGCTTTGGTTGATGAACACGCAGTATATTTCTGCGGGTAACATCAAGGCGCGCACAGGATTGAGCGAGAAGGAGATGAAGCGAAGAAAACTCGCGACGGAGAGTGGAAACGATTCCGCCACCGAAGTGGAACTCTCGCAAGTTGAGCAAATCGAGGCGTCGTTCGAAGCGGCGAAAAAGCCGCCCGTGCACCCGACGAAGAAGGGCGTCACCGCGGTCGAGGTGCTTCCCGTGTTGCCCGACTTTGAGCGCATGGCGATGGATTACGTGCGACTCAACTTTGACGAGAAGCAGCAGACGGATGTGTCGTCTCTCGCCGGCAAACCGGAGAACGTCGTGGAGAACGCGCTCGAGTGTGGCGTGGTGAAACCGTTCAGCATCGTAAACGACCGCGACCAAACCGAGCGTTTCCTCTCGCTCATGCTTCCGAAAGACTCAGAGGCGGCTATGGCGGAGGATTATCTCACCGTCGACGGCGAAGGTCGCGAATACGAGCACGTCAGAGATTACGTGTACAAGATTCATCACGACGACCCGAACATGGGCGGTGGTAACATGTGCTTCTTCTTCAAGAAGGACAAGGTGACGTACATCGATCTTCACACCAAGCTGACGCTCAGCAAAAAGAGCAAACACTCCAAGGGTAAAGACGCCGTCGATTGGCGCCCGAGCAAGGTGACGCTGAAGAAGAGAAGTTTGACGGCGGAGGAAAACGAGGCGTTGGACGCCAAGCGAGCGAGTCTCCGAAATTAGCACAACACACGAACACATATTTGTCATAATCACCGCATTAGTCAACATCACATCTCTCACTTGAACATTAAAAATAGTGGTATAGTTTTTAGTTTTCGCCCGCTCACTCCAACATCGCGCGTTCCAACTCCTCCTTGAGCGATCCATCCTTGAACGCGTCCACGGTGATGTCGCACCCACCGAAAAATTCCCCGCCGATGTACAACTGCGGAAACGTCGGCCAATTCGAGTAATCCTTCATTCCCTGTCTCAAATCCTCGTTGGACAAAATGTCCACGTCGGCGAACGGCGCATTCATGCTCTGCAAGATTTGCACGCACGTGTTCGAAAACCCACACCTCGGCGCCTCCTTCGTCCCTTTCATGAACAACACCACCTTATTCTCCGCGATGAACGCGTCGATGTTCGCTTTCAACTCGGGTCCCATCTCCGCGCGCGTCGTCATCCTCATCCTCGTCCTCCTTCGCCCCGCGTTCGCCCCTCGCGTCGTCCCTCCGCGCGCGCCCCTCGCGCGTTCGCCTCGCACGCGCGCGCGCATCGTCATCGACCCCATCGTCATCGACCCCATCGTCGTCCGTTCGTCCGTCCGTCCGTCGTCTGTCGCCTCGCGTCCGAGCGCGCGGGGCCCCAGGGCCACCCACCCCTCGCGTGGCTGGAGTTTCCGATCGCGCGCGTCGTCCACGTCATTCGTATCGTGACCCATTTCGCACCCATCAACGCGAGACCACCACGCGCATCGCGCATCGACCGATCATGGGCCGAACGCACCGCGGAATACGAGTGTGCTCGACCGACCGGACACACGGCGATACGCACGCGATCGACCCGACGCGACGCGACGTGCATCGATCGATCGATCGAGGACGTTCATCGATCGACTCGACGTTCATCGATCGATTTTCATCGATCGGATCGATCGCGCGAACGCACGCGCGCGTGGAGCGAATGAATGAATGAATCGCGTCGTCCTCGGTCCGGATCTCGACGGCACACGACGGACGATCGAGCGCGCGAGGGCGGTCGCGGACGCGGGGCGCTTCGTTCGACGCTCGACGTTCGTTCGTGGGAGACATGTCCGCGCGCGCGTCGGCGAGGACGGCGACGTGGACGTCTCGACGTGGACGTCGACATCGACATCGACATCGGTGCGGGCGCGATGCGGATGATCGTCGTCGTCTGGACGGTGGATGGGAACGCGATGGTCGTCGCGCGCGACGCGTGTGGGTGCGCGCGAACGGCGCGCGGGGGGAGACGGCGGTGTCCGGAAGGGCGGTGGCGGATCGAGACGTCGAGCGAGGCGCGGGCGCGGCGTCGACGGCGGAGGGGGCGAAGGCGCGCGGCGCGACGTCGACCAAGGCGAGAGGGTGCGTGGAAGTCGTCGTGGCGACGGAGGATGAACAGTTTGAAATCGCGGCGACGCTGAGGGCGACTGCGTTTTATGATGATCTATTGGAGCGAGGGGAGATGCCGTTTCCGGCGAGGTTCACGGCGACGTTTCATCGGGAATTCGCGCAGCGCGAGCGAAGGGCGCTTCGGGAACGGACGACGAGAAAGGTTGGACCGGCGTTGGAGTCGACGTGTTACATGGCGGAGTGCGAGGGGATGGGGTTAGTGGGATGTCTCGACGCGAGCGTGCGGGAAGGGCCGTGCGCGAGTCAGATTAACGGCGTGTGCGTGCGGGAGGGGACGTCGTACGCGTACGTGGATAACGTCGCCGTGGACGCGGGGGCGCGAAGACGCGGGTCGGCGAGACTGATGATGGAGTGCGCGAGCGATTTCGCGGAAGATCGTGGGTTGAAAGAGATCTGGACGCACGTGCACTGCGAAAACTTGGGGGCGCGCGCGCTGTATCACGCGTTTGGATTTCGGGCGCCCAGCGGCACGTTTCCGGAAAACGGCTTGCCCAACTATTTCAATGGAGAACGTTTGAAAGGTTTAATACTTTTACGAGCGCCGGTTCCGCTCGTTTACATGGATAGAGTGGAAGAGACGTGTGGATGCGGCGCGTGCTTCGACGGCGTGAGCGAGTGTGTCTGCTCCAAACCGCAAGCTCGCTAGGCGACCCACCGAGGCTTTTTTTACTACGCCCGCTCCCACACGTACGATACTTGAACCGACGACTGGTACGTCGTCAAAAACATCAAGCACTTGTTGTACTCTGTACATGCACGCGGTAACATATACTTATGCACGCAGCACGCACGTTTTAATTAACACACAGTTTCCCAATACACAGTTTCTACAATTGTCGTCGCGCGGGCGCTAGTCTAAAGTCATCGGTTCCCTATTTTGAGCTCGGAAGTAACTTCAACGCCGCCGCCTCGTCGATCGGTGCGCGCAGCGCCTTTTCCACCTTGGTCCTCGTCTTCGTCAAGAGCGTGTCCACCGTGGAGCAAATCATCACCGGCGCCCCTGCGCCCGTGTCGTCGAGCTTCGTAGCCACTGCCAAGGAGCTCGTGTACTCGCTCGCGCTCTCCTCCATCGATCGCAACTCCTTGGAGAGATCACCTTGCAACAAGTGTCCCAGCGCCTCGTGTATCGCCGTCTTTTCGTCGAAATTCTTGTACACCTCCGGCGCGCCCGCGCCCATTCTCGACGCCGGGTTGGCCGTGACGTCTCGCACCCCGCACACGAACGCATTCTCGTTCAGCAATTTCAACATCACGCGCCCCACATCGCGCACACCGATCGCGGCGCACTCATCGATCAACTCGGCCACCGTCTCCATCGCCTCCGGACACACGTACACGCACACGCTCTCGCCCTCCAATTGCGTCTGATGCAGCGCGTACACGCAGTACGCGCCCGCCACCCTCGTCCCGAGCGTCTTCGCGTTTCGCACGTACTTGAGCGCGCAATCGTACGCGCACTGCACGAACCCATTATACGTCGACTGCGCCGGCTTGCCCAGGTGCACGTTCGAGAACCGGCGCTGAATCCACGTCGCGCGAAAGTTTTCAAACGACAGGGCGTCGACGTACGCCTCGTCGTCCCCCTTCACCTCCTCCACCGCCTCCCCGTGCGCCTCGACGAGGGCCATGACGTCGATCTCCACCCCTCGGAGCTCGCGCTCGTCGCTCGCGCCCATGACGCCGTCGTCGCGCGAGACGGTCGATGAGAGACGCGCGCGACAATGCCGTCACAGGGCGACCGCGCCCTCGGGTGGCGCCCGTCGTCGACGTCGCGCGCGCGTCGCGATGGAGGGCGTGCGAGAGGCGTTCGAGCGCGCGCTGGACTCGGAGGCGCGACGCGCGCTCGAGGCTCGCGCCAGAGAGTTCGGGGCGTCGACGGCGCTCCGAGTCATCGCTGACCGACGCGCGAGCGCGCGCGCGCTCGAGAGCGCGAGGGCGCTCGCGCACGACGCGCTGCACTGTGGATCGTGGAGAGACGTCGACGAGGGATGGCGCGGGACGTACGCGCTCGCGACGCTCGCGTGGGTCGCGAAACGCGCGGAGCGAGCGGACGCGCGGTTCGACGCCGCGGACGCGTTGCGCGAGTTGGATTTAGCGGCGCTGTTGGGGGACGTCGCGTTCAAGAGCGATGTGAACGATGCCATCGCGCGCGTGAAATCGTCGCTTCCGAAACGTCGACGGGTCGGGACGTGGGACGAGGACGACGCGATGGCGGACGATCCGGCGGCGAGTCGTCGAGTCGACGCGGTTGCGCGTCGACGCGACGTTTCGATGGAAGCCTTCTTTCGGGATTTCATGGCGAAGAGAGACGAGAGAGACGAGTGGGAGACGCGAGGTGTTCCGGTCGTCGTCGAGGGATTGGTGAAGCACTGGCCCGCGACGACCAAGTGGCGAAACAGAGCTTACCTGGACGAAGTCATCGGAGACCGCACGGTGCCAATCGAAATCGGTAAAGAGTACACTGATGACGACTGGTCGCAAAAGCTGATGACGGTGCGTGCGTTCATGGACGACTACTTTTCAAGCGATGGATCGAAAACCGGTGCCGACCCGAGCGCGCGCGAAAACATCGGATATCTCGCCCAGCACGAGCTTTTCGAACAGTGCCCGGAATTGCGGCGAGACATCGACGTGCCTCTGTATTGCGCGTTGGGTAGGGGGAACATGTGCGCGGTCAACGCGTGGTTCGGACCGGCGAACACGGAATCACCGGCACACACGGACCCGCATCATAACCTCCTCTGCCAAGCCGTCGGGGTGAAACGCGTGCGTCTCTTCGCCCCGAATCAGTCGGAAAAAATGTACCCTCGAGAAGATCCGCTGAGTAACACGTCTCGCGTCGACGTCATGCATCCCGATCTCGAGTTATTCCCACTCTTCGCCGACGTTGAGTTCGTCGACGCGACGCTCACTCCGGGCGACGCGCTGTACATTCCTCCCGGATGGTGGCACAGAGTTTCCGCCGCCACTCCGTCTTTCAGCGTCTCGTTTTGGTGGGATTGATTCGCGGCCGTTCGTGACGCGCGTCGTCCGAACATCCTAGTCTTAGTCATTAGTCAGTTGTTGTTAGTTAGATTCGTAGCGTAGTGCTCAGCGCGTCAGAATTTTACACGTCTTTCCTCGCGCGCTCGATTCGAGCTATAATTTGAAAAAATTCCACGTCATCTCGCCCAACCGTCGCGAACGCCATTACTCGGCCGACGTCGCCCCCGTGCGTCGTCATCCCTCGTCGAGCGAGGCACACGATGGAAACGAGACGCGTTCGATCGATCTCCGTCGCGCTCGCGCTGGTCGTCCTCGCGTGCGTCGCGCCTCGCGCGTTCGCGCGCGCGCTCTCTGTCGACCCGCTCGGCACCGCGTCCCTCGGAATCGCCGGCGCGTCCGCGCCGCCGAAGCGGCTCAACGAGTACAAGATCATGCCCGGGCACACGAAGCGTTCGCACGTGCTCAGCGCGCGCGCGCATGAGTACGTGGACGCCGAGAAACTTCCGGCGACTTTCGTGTGGAACAACGTGAAGGGACACAACTTCTTGACCAAGTCGCTCAACCAACACATTCCGCAGTACTGCGGTTCTTGCTGGGCGCACGGCGCCATGAGCGCGCTCGGTGATCGCATCCAAATCGCGAGCGGGAAGCACCGCGCGCAGGATGTGAATCTGGCGATTCAACACATTCTGAACTGCGGGACCGAGATCGCCGGTTCGTGCCACGGAGGCACGCACACGGGCGCGTATCAGTTCGTGCACGACACTGGATTCGTGCCGTACGACACGTGCTTGCCCTATGAAGCGTGTAGCGCGGAATCCACCGAAGGGAACTGCGCGAGAGGCGGTGACTACACGTGCACGCCGATGAACACGTGCAGAACGTGCAGCACGTTTGTCGAATTCGGCGGCTTTTGCAGCGCGCTGAGCACGTTCCCGAACGCGACCGTGGCGGAATACGGGATGATCTCCGGTGAAAAGGAAATCATGGCCGAGATCTATGCCCGAGGCCCAGTGTCCGCCGGCATCGATGCCGACGGCTTGCGCGGATACGTCGGAGGCATCTACACGGACACTCCGGAGTTTGAAATCAACCACATCGTCTCCATCGTCGGTTGGGGTACCGCGGACGATGGCACGAAGTATTGGGTCGTTCGTAACTCCTGGGGCCAATATTGGGGTGAAATGGGCTTTTTTCGCATCATTCGCGGAGTCAACTCGCTCGGAATCGAGGACGAAGTTGCGTGGGCGACGCCCGGCTCGTGGACGCACATGAACGTCGCGTGCTACGAGGACGGTAGCAACTGCATTCGTAAAAAGGACTACGTTGACCCGTCCAAGCCGGGCCGATTGCCGTACGGACAATTCCACATGGAAAACTGATTTTGCCGAAGCACCGTGTATATGTGTATGATCGAGGCATCTTTTCGTTGTAAGCAAAAGTTTCAATTCTTGTACGTCTCGGAACGCGACAAATCCTCGTACCTGACTTAGCGGCGCGCTCATGAAATGGTACGGCAACGGCGTCGACGAACCTCGGATAGGAAATGTTTCATCGTCGCCGTCTCGATATGTCTCGTAAGTTGGGTACGTTCCAGACGTTCTGCGTTGTGGATTCAGGCGAGTGTCTGTCATGAGTACGCCAAGCCAGCGTCCAAATACGAAAGGGCTCGTCTTGGAATTTTCGCATTTCTCGGTAAGAAGATTTCATACTCGTCAGAGGCTGGCTTTTGTTTGTGCGAACGTCGATTCACGACAGCGCACCGCGCGTGCCCCAAGATTCCAGTCGACTGCGCGAGCGAGTGCCGGTTGGCGAAAGCTATCGTTAGTCCCAGGGCGAGAACATTGAACAAGCCTCTTGTTCAGTGTAAGGAGCTTCTTCGGTCGCATCACCCAAGGGATGAAATATTACATTTGTTTGGAGAGTTGCTAGATGCGGTAGAGACGCCGAAGATGAATGTGCATAACCTTCCAGGCTTGCGGAGAAAAATATCGGACGACTTCGTCGCTCGAGGTGAACGCCTCGCGCCGATCGACGTAATTCGACTCAAACACGCCAAAAATGACTTCATGAGACACGTACCGAGCTTGGAACATGGTACATTTCGAGGAGGCAGGGGTGTGGTAATGGTCGCAAGCGCGAGAGAGATTGGCTATTCGACTGGTTTTTGGCTCGCAGTGCTCGCATTGCGTCGAGCGGGATGCGCGTTACCGATTGAGCTGTGGTTTCCAAGCGGTGAGTTCCCAGCGTGCGAACAATTACAGGAACTGCAGACGCATGGCGTGGATGTTCGCTCGTTCACTTCACTGGGTCTACGGAACGGTTTCGATGGCAGATTTTCACTAAAAATTCTAGCCTTGGTGGCGAGTGATTTTGAAGAAGTCTTGGCGATTGATGCGGATAACATCGCCATCACAAACGTCTGCGAGCTCTTTGACACCAGTGAAGGATACGCCGAGACGGGTGCACTGTTGTGGCGTGACTTCTGGGCATCGAGTGTCGCGCCCGATGTCTACGACATTCTCGAACTCGCGAAGGATTCGCTGTTTCATGGCACGCACGAGTCCGGACAGATGCTCATCCACAAGACAAAAATCTGGCCCGCGCTCGCGCTCGCGGTATTTTTCAACGCGCACGCATCGCACGTGTGGAGTCCTCTGGCTGGAAACTATTTAGGATGGGGCGACAAGGAACTCTTGTATTTGGCAATGGTGGCGACCGGGACGCGCTTCAGTCGCGTCCCCCGCCTCCCGCTCCACGTTGGCGTTCGCACAGCCACGCGAACCGCCGTTTTCGGCAACTCCATGCTTCAGTTCACCCCCGATGGTCGTACTCCCGCCTTCATGCACGCCAACATCGGCAAAATCACCGCCCAAAACTTCCCCTCCGATTTCTCTCGATACCAGCGACGATGGATCGACGCCGACGCCGACGTGAACATCACCGCGCTCCTCTCTCGCGCCACCGGTGAAATTGACTTCGAACGATGGGTATTCAACACCGTTCGACGACTCGCACCGCTCGTCGCGCGAGGTTCATCTCGACGTTCGCGCGCGTGGCACGACGTCCTCGACCTCGAGCGCGCGCCCCTCCTCGAGGGACTCTTCTTGGACGACCACGCGGGGCTGATGACGTCGACACGTAGTCTACACCTCGAACCCCCATGTACGTAAAGTGGACACGCACGAGGCGTGTACACATACCCTTCCACGGCCCACACTATGAAACCCCTCCCCGATGGTCGGTCGCCGCGCGCGACGTCGCCGCGCGCGCGCTCGGCGCGCGCCCGCACACACAGACGCTCGGACTCGCCGACGAACGATGTCGCACGCCATCGCTCGCGCCCAGAGCGTACAAACCAACGCGACACCGCGCGCCGTCGCCACGCGCGGCGGTCGCGCGCGTCGCTGCGTCCGCGCCGCGGCGCGCGAAGACCGCGAAACGGTGCGTGCCGAGCGAGCGACATCGCGCGAGGGGGGAGATCGTCGACGTCGACGCGCGCGCGACGCGCGTCGAGACCGGTCGCGACGCGAACGCGCGAGAAGAAATTTTTCTCGCGCGCGTAGCGACGCGCGCGAAGATTGGACGGCGATGGAGACGTCGTGCGCGCGAAGATTGATCGCACCCCGATGACGTCGCGCGCGCGGGATGTTTTTATCGGGGCATCTTGTGCCGTCGCGCGCGACGCGACGCGAGACGGGCG
>CEVL01183799.1_pt1 | contig 10830 bp, 11 predicted proteins | sample 427051 | NCBI WGS metagenome assembly CEVL01 (sample SAMEA2623673, study PRJEB7988) | marine metagenome | biome: marine biome (ENVO:00000447); feature: surface water layer (ENVO:00002042); material: "saline water (ENVO:00002010), including plankton (ENVO:xxxxxxxx)" | depth 5 m
AAAAAGTACATTTCTTAATTTTATTTTTATTTTTAAAATTATTTTTAAATTTTTAAAATTTTTTATGAAATGTACTATTTTATATATTAAATTATATATAAAAAAAATAATAAAATATTATTATAAATGAATAATTATAATAATCAAAAAGAAAGATTAAATATAGTTATAAATATAATAAATAAACTAAAAAAATATAAAATAAAAAATGGTTCAATAATAAATTTATATAATAAAGAATTATGTTCATTTATAGAAGAATTTAAAAATATAACAAATAATTATATTAAACAAGATGATAATAAAGAAATAAAAGGATTTAAAGGAACATTATATTTTGAAGAGATAGGAAAGAATATAGAATATAATTTACCAGCATATAGAAATATAGAACCATTATTTGTAATAAGAATAAAATAAATTTATTTAATTTAGTAATAGAAATAAAAAAATGATTTTTATTTTATATTATAATAATAAATATGGATAATAATCTAGATAGTAATAGTATTTCGATTGATAGAACAATTGAGATATTACATAGTCAAATTAATAAATTAAAATCACAACTAGAAATAGAAAGAGAAGAACATCGTTCAATTTATTTAAAAGTAAAATTAGAAAATGAGGAATTACAAAAAGAACTTAATTATATAAAAGGATTACCACCAGTACCATAGAAAAAAATATAAAAAAATATAAAAAAATATATAAAAATATATAAAAATATATAAATATTATATATAAAAATGATAAATATTTTAATTATTTTTTATATTTCATTAATAAATAATTATTTATTAATAAATTATAATAATAAAGAATATAAATTAATGTTAAAATCAGAAAATAAATTATTATTAAAATCAAATATAACAAATAATATAGAAAAAAATAATGATATATTAAATATAGAAAATAAATTTGTAAAACAAAAAAATAAATTTTGTAATTTTCAATGTAATTGTTTTTTTTCACATACAGTAAAAAGTGATAATATAAATATACAAAAATCTGATTGGATGATACATTATGGATTATCATAAAGTAAATATATAAGAAATAAAATAAATTATTAATAATGAGATGAAATATTTAATATTATTATCATTGATAATAGAATGTTATGGATTTATAAATTTTAATTCAATAATAAGATCATCTTGTAGAATAGTAAAAGAATATTATAAAGATGATATGTATTATAAAAGAGTAGAGAATAATAAAAATAGAAATATATCAATAGTATTATGGAATGGATATGATGTGAAACCAATATATTATAATAAATTTATAAATAATATAATAAATAATGGATATAAAAAGAATTTATCAATAGAATGTTATGTTGTAAGAAATAATAAGATACCAAAGAATTTATCAAATTATTATTTATTAGGACATTCATCAGGAGGTTATCAAGTTTTAAAAAAAGGATATGATAAAAATATAAAAGCGAGTATAGTATATGGAGCAACAAATAATATAAATAAAAAATTATATTATGGATTTGGAAAGATAGAAAAAGATGAAAGAAAAAAAACATTAGTAATATTAGCAGATAAAGATAGATATATAAATGTATTAAATTTAAATGATGAAATAGAAAAAAAATCATCATCATATAAATATTTAATAGCACCAAATAATTATCATGATTCAATATCAAATGGAAAAACAAATTGTATAGGAAATATATTTAATGAAAATAAATTATATAATAATACACATTTATCAAATCAAATATCAAAAATGATAATAGAATATTTATTAGATATAGAGAAATTAGATAATAATTTAGATAAATTAATAAAAAATAGTAATTATTATTTAAATAATTTAACATATATAAATGAAATAGATAGAAATGAATTTCCATTGTATATATTAAATAATATATATGATGTATTTAATTATGATATAATAAGAAATTATTTAGAATTTATAATATCTAAACCATTTATAAATAAATTAAAAATATATGTAGATTATAATATATTATGGATAAAATCATTTAATGATAAAATAGAAAAAAAAAATTTAGAGAAAGCATATAATAATTTTTTTAATAAAATGGGAGTAATAGATAAAAAATATAAAATAGAAATAAAAGAGAATTGTAATACATTATCATGGATAATAAATAAACCATATATAAAGAATAATAAAATAGTAATACAACATTATAATTTTTTATTTTATAATTATTATAAAATTCCAACATTATCATATTTATGTATGAATATATGAAATAATAAAATTATTTTTAATAATTTATAAATATAGTAAATATATTTATAAATGAATATAAAAATACCACCTGCATATAATAATGTATATATATATCCAGAAGATAAAAATGATAAAATATTAGCATATGGTTATGATAGTAAAAACAGAAAACAAGTAATATATAATCCAGAATATATAAAAAATCAAAATGAAAAGAAATATAAGAAAATATTAAAATTTAATAAAATATTTAAATTAATAATAGAAGATATAAATAATATAATAAATACATATGATAAAAATAGTAAATTATATGAGATAGCAATAATAATATATTTAATAATAAATTGTGGTTTTCGTATAGGTAATGAGAAATATAAATCACAAAATAATTCATTTGGATTAACAACAATACAATTTAATCATATAATATTAAAAAAAAATTATATAATAATAGATTTTATAGGAAAAAAAGGTGTAAGAAATTTATCAGAATGTTATAATGAAGAGATATTTAAATATTTAAAAAAGAAAAAAAAAATTTCATTAGAAAATGATACAATATTTAAAATAACATCAATAGATGTAAATAATTATTTAAAAAAATATGATAAAAAAATAACATCAAAAGATTTAAGAACATGGAATGCAAATAATTTATTATTAGAATATATTAAATTACCGGAAATTAAAAAATCAAAAAATCCAATAAAAAAAGCAATAGAAAAAGTAGCAAATAAATTACATAATTCATATCATATATGTGTAAAAAGTTATATAAATCCAATATTAATAGAAAAACTAAAATTAAAAAAAAATAAATAAATATATAAAATAATAACATTTATATTTATTAATAATGTTATTATATACAAATCAATTATATTACACTATTTTAAATTTTACAAGTTTATATTTATATGATTATTCACTTATAGAAATATTTACAAATAAAGCAAGATGGTATCAATTACATTTTATTATAAATTCAATAGTAGTTATAAATATATTATCAAAAGTATTAAAAATTTTATATGATCCTATAAATAATTATGAAATAATAGATAAAAAAGATACTAGTAATTATTTAAGTAATTTACATGTATGTTTACATTTGTATCATTTATTATTTTTTAAAAAATTAAATTTTTGGGATTATTTTCATCATATAATATTTGCATTATTAGGTATAATACCAGGAATATTATTTATAAATTCAAATCAATTATTTTTACATAAAATAAGTTGTGGTGGAATACCAGGAATGATAGAATATGGTTCATTAGTATTATATAAACACAATAAAATTACAAAATATTCTCAAAAAAAATTAAATACATTTTTATATATTTTTTTTAGATTACCATTATGTATATTAGGAGCAACATATAATATATTAGCACATTATTATGGTTATATAAATGATCCATTATGGATAACAATATATGTTAATACATTATTATATTTAAATGGAACAATTTTTACTTATTTAACAGCAAAAAGTTATTTTAAATTAAAATATGAAAAAGAGATATAAATCAAATATATATAATATTATATATAATAAAATGTATAATATTATAATACCATATAATTATAGATTATTTTTTTTTTCAAATAGTTTATGGTTATTAATACCAATATATAAATCATATTATATAAATAAATATTTATTTATTAATTTAATACAAAATTTAATATTTTCATTATTACATTGGTATTATTATAAACATAATAGTTATTTTCATTATTTAGATAAAATATATTCAACAAATACTTTTATAATAATAACATATTATTCAAAAAATAAGTATATATATTATTTATATCCATTAATGTTATATTTTTTTTTAATTGGTAGAAAAAATATGATAAAAAAAAATTATAAAAAACATTTTATAAATCATTTGTTATTTCGTTATGTTGGATTTTGGATATGTTGTATATATTTAGAATATTATACTATAAAATTATTAATAATTTTTACATTTTTATTATATATAAATTATTTTATCATATTTAAATATAAAATAAAAAAATGATAAATAAAAAATTGATAATCAATATTCAATTATTTTATTTATGACTGAATATATTTACTTACTACAAGAAAGAGAATTTATCAAAACAAATGAAAATATTTACAAAATAGGAAAAACAAAACAAGAAAATCTTAAAAGAATAGGCAATTATGATAATGGTTCAATACTCATATGTCAATTTAGATGCAATGATTGTAATAAATTAGAGAAAGAACTTAAAACACTTTTTAGAGAAAAATATGATTTACAAAAAGATATTGGTAATGAATATTTTAAGGGTAATTGTGATGATATGAGAGATGATATATATAATTATATTAAGAATGAAATTAGGAAAGAATCTATTGTTATAGATGATGTTATAGATGATGATGAAACTATTATTAGCAAAGAACATTTAAACGAAATTGAAAACATGTTTCCTTGTTATAAAGATGACGAATGTTTTGGTGGAAAAAAGAAACTTGTTAAAATTTGTATAGAAGAAAATATTAATGGAACAGTTTTATCAGTATATTTTATTGATGATAAAATTCTTTCTGAAACACATAGAAATATAAGTTCAGAAGATGAATCTAAATACTATAATAAACTTATTAAAAGAAAAAAAATTATTAACAACGAAATATATGATGTAAATAATAAAAAATTTATTGACAGTTTAATTAATTCCAAAATTAAAATAAAAATATATTCGGAAAAAATTGGTGATATTATTGAAAAATTTAATATTTATAAATATAAATGGTGCAAAATTGGATATGTAATTGATAATATTATATTAAATAATTGTATTCTAAATAATGTAATATATTGTGATTATATTGGTTATACATTATATATTGATTTTACTATACCTTATTATGATAATATACAACCTGAACATGTTAAAAAAAAAATTATGATTATGAAAATTAATGATGATGTTTATGATTATTCATTCTTGCGAAAATATACACCTTATGTAATTGAATTTAATGATAATAATGAATATTATTTATATAATAGAGATTATCAAATAATAGATAAAAATAAAAATATATATTATATAGAAAATTTTAAAGGAAATCAAATATATTTATATAATGATAGTTCTAATCCAATTAGACCATGTCATACAAAAGAAAGAATGAAAAAATTGCTGAATGATATGAATTCAAGATATAAGAATTTGACAATCAATAAAATTTGTCTCAATATGAATGAATATACATATCATATATTAAATAGTTAATTTCTTAATAAATACATATCGTTTCGTTCTTATAATTTTATCATCTATTTTTAATGAATATTATGTACTTAATATATCATATTCATTTTTTAACATATGACGAATAATTGATATATAGGGTCTTTTTATCTTTTCAGATGTTGAGAATGCTGATAATTTATAGTCTTCTGTTTTATGTTTCATTATAATTACCTAATAAAAATATATAAATTATTTTATGATATTTAAATATAATTATTATTTACTATAATATTATTTTTTTCAACAGGTTTAAACCAATATTTTTTATAAGAATCTGTACGAGTATATTCTCTTTGTTTTATAGTATAAAATATAGCATTTAATGTAATAGAAAAAATTAATAATACTACTATAATATTAAAATAATTTGGAAATAAACTATATAATAATAATGCTATTATTAAAATTAAATACATATTTAAAATAAAATTATTTAAACTTATTTGTGATATTAATTTATGTTTATAAATTTTATTATAATTATTATTAATATTTTTATTATATTCATATTCTTTAATATAATTATTAAAAGTTTTTTTTTCTTTTTGTAATGTTTTTGAAACATTATTATATATTTCATTTGATTTTTGTAATTCAATATTACTTATTATTTTATTAATTTCTATAAATTTATTATTAATATATGATAATACATTATCTCTAATTAGTGTTATGTATTTCATTTTTTCTAATTTTACAAGTTTTTCAGTTTCTTCATCATCATTATTCTGTTGATTTTCTTCTAAAAAAATTAAGAAATTATCTTTTATATTTTTATCAATTTTATAATTATTTTTATCATATAATTTTTCTAAAGATGTTTCATTTTTATATTTAATTAATTGTAATATAATATCATCATCTGTATAATCTGTTAATAAATTATTTAATTTTTCTGTCTCTTTTATAACAATTTCACCAATACATTTATAATTTTTAAATTTATAATTATCAAAACAATTACCATTTAGAAATTTTATATTTTCTATTTCAAATTCAATATATTTATCATCTTTTTTTATTTTAATAAAATGTGTTTTTATAAATATATTTTTTAAATTATCTAATTCATTACTATCATCACTATTAGTAATTTCAATTCTTAATTTTTTTTTTAATTTATTATTATTATCATAATCTATAGAAATAATATAACCATCACTATCTTTATTATTTACTAAATTTGTTTTATTATATATAAATTCATGTAATATTTTATATGATTTTTCAAAATTAGCAAAATTATCTATAATGTCTAAATGTATTTTAGTTGTATTATTATATATAACTAATATTATAGATATTATTGTTATAATAGATAATAATGATAATTTAATACTATTTGTACCATTTGTTAAATAAATAATAATAATAAAAATTGATGCAATAGTTAGAATAGTATAATATATATAACTTTTATTTAATATTTTATTATAATTATTTTCATAAGTATTATAATTATTACTAATTTTTTGTAAATTTATTTTTATATTTTCAATTTTTTCATGATATTCTTTTAATTTATTAATATCATTATTATAATTATTTTTAATAAATGTTTCATCTTTATGTGATAATCTTATATTATATATTTTTGATATATTATTATCAATAAATTTATATTCAATTTTGTCTTTAACTAAAATTGTTATTCTTATTTTATTATTATCAAGTATTTCACAATTTTTAATTTGATATCTATTATTTAAATTTTCATTATCTATTTCTACTATAAAATTATTAATAATATCATCTTTTTTAATACTAATATTATCTTTATTTTCTATTTCAAAATTAACATTTGGATAATTATTATTATTTAATGTTATATTATTAAATATAACATTATCAATATAATAATCAATATATTCATAACCATATAATTCTTTTAATTTAACTATTTTATTATCATAATCATCAACTAATTTATCTAAATTATCTACTATTAATTCATTATTATAAATACATTCTTTTGATTTTAATAATTTTTCAGATTCATTATATAAATTTTGTAATAATTCAATATTCATAAAAAATATATATAATGCTAATATATTTTTATCGAAATTATATTTTTTAACAAATAATATAATTTTTAAATATTTTTGAATTATTTTTCTCATATCTAAATTTTCATCATTATCATTTTCATCAATATTTTTTATATCATTTAATTCAAAAATATAATTTTTATCAATACTAATATAAAAAACTATTGTATTATTATCATTTATTTCATATTTTGTATTTTCTATATCACTATTATATTCAATTTTTATTTTTTCATATTTTTGTAATTGATCTAAAGTATTATTTTTATCACTAAAATAATTCATAATATCTTCAATTAAATTTGTTATTATTGTTAAAGTTGATTTTTGATTAATTAATTCATTATTATCATTACATTCTTCACTACCATTTGTATAAAATAAAAATTGGTCTTTTTCAATTTTTAAATCATATATTAATTTAATATATAAATTAAATTTACTATTATAAGTATCTAAATCATAATTATGTAATAAATCATCTTTTTTATTTAAAATTTCATTTTCATATATTTTTTCAATATATTGTAAGAAATAAGTATGTTCTTTAATATAATAGTGATATAAAGATGCTAAATTTGTTCCTAAAATATATTTATTTTTTTTAAATTTATTATTTAATTGTAATAATTTTAATTCTGTTTCGATTATAGATTGATAATTTTTTTTTATTTCATAATCTTTATTATAAACTAATATAATTACAATACCTGAACCTCCATTACCACCATTTGAATTCCATCCACCACCACCTCCTCCTGAACCGGTATGTTTTATACCATTTCCACCTTTAGATAAAGTTTTATTATTTTTATTATTTTGTTCTGTTGAAAAATTTGCATATGAAAAATTATCATCATTATTTACATCTAAATTAATACAATTATTTGTTTTATCATTATTATGATGTGTTTCAAATTCTGTTTTCCAATCTGAATTTATTTCTTCATTTTCTAATTCATGATATCCACCACTACCACCACCTCCTTTACCACCTTTACCTGGATAAATATTTAAAGAACCACCGCCACCACCAGCACCCCAATGTAAATATTCAATATCCGGTAAATTATCAATATTTCTTTGTATATATTTTAGTTCAGAATTTCTCAATTCTTTATTTTTACAATAATTAATATTATTATTTTCAGGTTTTTTTATAAAACAATATTTTTTATTACTTATATTTTCAATTGATATACCATCACCACCATTTCCACTATTTGCACTATTTCCACTATTTGTATTAAGATCATTGAATATAACATCATTACCTTCACTTAATGAACCACCACCCCCTGCTGCTTTATGTTTTTTTGTTTTTAAAATTAATTCATCTTCTGAAATATCTTTTGTCTTAATTTTTGAATATCCACCATTATTACCATAAGATTCAAAATCTCCATTATTCTCTTCTTTTTTATATTTATTAAAATCAGTATCTTTATTTTTTCCACTAATATATTCTATGTCAGTTTCTATTTCAAAAGAAAAAAAACAATTACCTCCTCCGCTTCCACCATCTAAACCATTACTATTTGAATTTGCAAATTTAATATCTTTAATTGTTAAATTTTCATTTGTTAAATCTGAAGAAGTATATGAACCACCTCCTCCTCCACCTAGTGCAATATAATTTCCTATACTACTAGAATAACCTGTATCTCCAGAATAATAATCTTTATTTCCACCTTCACCTCCGGAACCTACATTAATTTTATATGATTTATCTGTTTTTAACAATACATTATCCAAATAAACAACTCTACCACCACCTCCTCCACCACCAATATTATATCCACCTCCACCGCCACCACCAACTAATAATATATTACATTTATGATATTCATTTTCATTATATTTTTTTAATTTAAAATTATACATACTATATTTTGTATTATTATTTTCATCAAATGTAAATATAAATCTTGTTATTTCATCATTATATTTTTCAACTTTAATATTTTGATGATTTAAATCAGTTTCAATATCAAAATTTAAATTTAAATCTGTATCTAATTCTGGATAGTCACTTTTTGATATTATTCCTAAAGAGCTAGGTGTACTTGTTGTCGAACTCATTCACTTAATTTTATTAAATATTTAATATTTTATATACAACATCTATAATAATAATATAAACCACTATTTTCATTATATCTTTCTATTTTAATAATTTCTCCTTGTTTTAATCCTAACCATTTTGCTTGAGGATCAGTATGTAAAATAAGTGGTAATTTTGTTTTAGTATTAATTAAATATTCATCCATTATTTTTGTTATTTCATCTTTAGAAGTTATTTTAATATGTTTTGGTACATAACTATGTTTTGTAGGATTAAAATGTAATTGTTTTGCATAAAAATATTGTAATATACCATTATTTTTTTGAAATATTTTATCATATTTATTTATTTGTTGTAATATTGGTGCTGAAATAATATCATTATTAAATATTAAAATTATATTTTTTTTATTATTATATTTTAATACAAAATTATTAATATCTTCTTGTTCTGATTTTAATTCATCTAAAATAAATTTTCTTAATTTTTTTGTCATAGCAAAAATAATTGTTGTATTTGATGTATGAAATTCTAAAATTTTACTATCACTAAAAAATTCATCTCTATCTATTTCAGATTCATGTTCTTCAAATTCATCTATATTATCACCTCTATCTTTTAACATTTCTTTTAAATGTTTAATTATTATATCAATATCAATATCCATATCCATCTAATAAATATTTAGTATCTCTTAATATAGTAATTTAATAAATTATTTATATCAATTTTTTTTTTATTAAATATATATAAAATATATTTATTATATTAATAATAAATAAGATACAATAACAACATATTAATGTCTAAATCTTGTTATATTAATAAAAAAAAAAAAATATATTCTTCAGATGAATCTGAATCAAATGAAGATAGCGATACAAGTGATGAAGAATTTATAATTAATGAAAATGAAAGTGAAACATCTGAAGAATTAGAATATTCCGAGAATGAGAGTATTGATAAAAAAAAATATAAAAAAAATAAAAAAAAAAATCATACAAGTAATAATGATGATAATATAGATAATAATATATATAATATTTCATCATATCAAAAAGATGAATATGAAGATGAATATGATGATGAAGATGATGATGAAGATGATATAGAAGAAGATGATAATAATAATATGAAACAAAATATAATATTAATATTAAAAAATAATAAAAGAAAAATTAATGA
>CEVL01183789.1_pt1 | contig 10804 bp, 5 predicted proteins | sample 427051 | NCBI WGS metagenome assembly CEVL01 (sample SAMEA2623673, study PRJEB7988) | marine metagenome | biome: marine biome (ENVO:00000447); feature: surface water layer (ENVO:00002042); material: "saline water (ENVO:00002010), including plankton (ENVO:xxxxxxxx)" | depth 5 m
CTCAGATGTACTCAGCGAGCCGCGTTGGGATGCTATTCCAAGCAAGACCGGTTCGCTTTTTGAGTGGGATGAGGAATCAACCTATGTCCGGCTGCCCTCATTCCTACAAGGAATCGGCCGTCAGCCAGATTCAATAGAGCCAATCAAGAGTGCGAGAGTTTTGGTTAAGGTCGGCGACTCCGTAACTACAGATCATATCAGTCCAGCCGGTGCATTCCCTCATCATGGGCCTGCCGGACAGTATCTCATTTCTAGAGGAGTTGAGCCCAGAGACTTCAACTCGTTTGGAAGTCGTAGAGGAAACCACGAGGTGATGGTCAGAGGAACCTTCGCCAACATTCGAATGAGGAATGAGATTGCACCAGGGACAGAGGGCGGATTCACTACACACTTCCCAACAGGTGAAGTGACATCAATCTACGAGGCCAGCACTCGCTATCAGGCCGACCAGACTCCCTTGATTGTCCTTGCAGGATCACAGTACGGAACAGGCAGTAGCAGAGACTGGGCTGCAAAGGGCACACTGCTATTGGGTGTGAAAGCAGTAATTGCTACTTCATTTGAGAGAATTCACAGGTCGAATCTGGTTGGAATGGGAGTCTTACCTCTGACCTTCGCAGAAGGAGATAGTGCGGTTAGTCTAGGATTGGATGGCACAGAATCATTCGATATCCCAGCTAGTGCAGAACTCGAGCCAATGTCCTCAATCTCAGTCACTGCAACAAAGATTGACGGTAGGAAATTACAGTTTGATGCAGTGGTCAGACTTGATACTCCCGTCGAAGTTGAGTACTACCGTAATGGCGGAATTCTGCCTGCGGTATTGAGGAATTTGGCCGAAGCATGAAAGCCGTCAATACAGCGCAGGAGTAAGGAGGTTCTGAGATGGAGATGCGCGGTACTGTCAGATTCAGGTTCCGTTTGGCTGAGTATGATGTTGATGTTTTACTTGAGGGTGAGGCCCGATGGGTCGAAGATTTGAGACAGCAAATCGGACTTTCTGGCGATGTTGGGGTTTTACAACCGTTGGCTGCCAGAATGGCTGACCCTGACGAGGAAGAACTTGAATCAGCAGTAGGCGACATGGGTTCTGATTACATGTCCCCATCCGGTGGCGAAGCAGTACTACCAGGGCCTACTCCCGACCCTTCTAGAATCCCTGCAGTAATCAGAACAATCGGAGAGTTCGATCTTGAGACCAGTATGAACGAACTCGGAGGGAGAAAGAGCAGCAATCCAGACATGTCTGCAATCTGTGAGATTCTAGATGAATTGGAGGAGGAAGTCGAACCACTTTCGGATACAATGTCAGGTGATCCACTTGCAGAGGCATGGATTCAATTACTTCTCACATTAGTGGTTAGGGAACATGGTCACACATCCCTGCCTCTAAGCTCATTCGAGATGGCATTGGGAGAGCGCCTAAACCGTGATGCAGCGGAGTTGGGAATATTACTCGATAGACTTTGGTTGATGGGTAGACTAGAGAGAATCCATGGCGGGGCCGAGACAGAATACTCTCCTAATCCTAGTTGGATGCAGTCCACTTGAGAAGTTGTAGTCAACGACTTAATTACTACTCAACCCCAAAGGGGTTGCTGAACTCATCGGGGGCGAAGGCATAAGTGGTGGCCGAAGCTCGGACGGAGCATGTTGCATACGTCTGAGTCTGCCCGAAACCGAAACAAAGAGGCCCGCACAGCCCTGATGCTAGTCGTGTTGATGCTATCTTCACTGATGGTATCTCTAGTGCCCGCAGTTAGTGCCTCGCATATCACCCAATACGCTGTTCAGAGGGATCCTTCACACCTTTCTGTCGGCGATTTGAATTGTGATGGCCACAATGATATCGTTGCAGTAAGCGAGATGGGACATTTCATCTCTGTTCTGTATAATGACGGCTCAGGCAACTTCGCGGACAGACAGGATGTATTCATCTCAAATAACGACTCTATGCGAGCTGGTTTCGTAGATACAGCAAACTCTGTTGATGTCGAAGTTGCTGATATTGACGGAGACGATGTAAATGATCTGGTGTACTACCAAGAGAATATCAGATTCGTTGGAGAGAGTTTCGTACGACCAGGAAACCTGACTACGATGTGGGGAGACTGCACAAAGCGCGTGAATCAGTGGGATGACACCGAGATTACTGTGTCCAATCCATATCACATAGGCATGGAGGTAGGTGATATCGACGAAGATGACAACGACGATATTATTCTGATTACCATGGATGCAACTGCAACAAATCAGTACATACAGGTATACAGAGGCACTGATCCGTCACTGCTGACCAACCAGCAATCAATACCAGTTCCTCTAACCAATGGGATGTACATGGAAATCCGTCTAGGTCATTGGGGCGAGACCGTACAAGGTAGCGGTTTACCAGGCGGCAGCCTTGGTGATTGTGAGGACTTAGATCTCTGGCTTCTCAGAACTCCACCTTACAATACCGGAGTTGGAACTTCGGTTGGACACTATGACAATATGACAGTATTGGAATTTGACTGCCTGACCAAGACATACCCTAATCCACTTGACGCAACGGCTCAGGGAATCCACGAATTCAAACTCGACGCTGAGCATAACTACCCCCTATACGGGATGGATATTGCCGATACCAATGACGACGGCGAAATCGACATGATTGCCGCTGTAGATGGAATCACTGGAAACATCTCGTACGCCACTAAGTCAGGAACTAGCTGGAATACTCAGAATTATGTCTACTTGGGAGACTATCTAGGCGCAGACATCACGATCGTCGATGTAAATCAAGATGGCGAGGTCGACTTCTTCGTACCAACCGAGTTGACACTGACAAGGGTCCAGGACTCTTCCGCGCAGAATCAGACCTACCTGTTACTGGACAATCTGAGAGAAATCAATTCGGTGGAAATCGTCCTAGCCAATCCGAATGGGCCCGGCTACTTGTCATCACTCTCGTTCGATGTAGGACGCAGACCAACTATGGCAATCCCTGGGCAACTGGCAGGCGGAGAAAACAGCGCATACGAGATTATCATCGGACAGAAGGACTACTCCTACCGATTCGCCAACAATGCAATGTGGCTCGATACTCAAGGCTGGGCAGGTGCTGGAGACTTCCTCTCTGTCCTGACTTTAGATAACGAGGATGTTGGGATCACAGGAGTAACAATCGCACCAGCGGCATACAATCCTTCTACTGGCGAAGCTGAAATCGGCGAAGGAACTCGCTGGGTAAATGTGACAGTGAAGAACACCGGACTGAACCCACTAAGCGGGTCAATTGATGTTGACTTGGAAGTTAAGGAAGTATTAGGCGGGACCGACACCGTGGTTTACTCAAACGATTTCGAGGGCAATGAAGATACATCTAACTGCCCGAATTGCGCTTTCTCCAGTGCCTCATACACCGGTATGTACGGCACAGGAGCATCCTCATGGCACATCGAGACAAACTCAACTGCAGCCACAGAGAATGTTTCTTGGTACGAGGCTGACAGTAACCCGACCAACTACTATTGGGCAGGTATGGACTATGGCGGCAACGACGAGAACAACTCCGGCTACTACAACAACATGGATGAGGCACTAATTCTTGAGAATGTGGATCTGACTGGAGCTGATGCAGCATACATGGATCTCTCTGTAATGTGCACTGCTGCATTCTTCGAACTATATCTGGCAGAACAGTATTCTGTAGTCGAGAGATGGCTATACGAAGACTCCTGTGGAATCGAAGTATGGAGCGATGGCAACGGATGGGAGTCCGTATTCTTCAACGGAGGCTGGGACAATGAGCGCTTCTTCCGAATCCTAGCACAAGGTGTCGACCCCGAGTACAATACCTACAATGGAAACTTCTACTCCAACACCGCAACTGGCTGGATTAACTATACCGAGGGCGGTGGAACCTCTGATGATCTGAACGAGTTGGAGTCAATCGATCTAACTCCCTACGCTGGACAGGTAATCGACATCAGGTTCCGCTTCCGAAGCGGTCTGATGGGGTCTGTAGGACCTGTTGGCTCTTCCCAGGATACTGGGCTAGACGGCTTCGCTTTCGACAACATAACAATCAGGAAGAGAGATGTAACCTTTGGAACCTCTGAGACTGTAAGTCAGACACTTAACTTCAACAACTTCGCTGCTGGTGCCTCCGAGGAGGTTAGTCTAACAGCCGATTTCATTGACAACACAACCTATTATGTCAAGACCGAGTTAACTAATCCAACTGGATTTACCAATATGGATGATCTGAACGATGAAATAAAATTCCAATTGACTGTTAACAACTTGTTTGACCCATGTTTGGCTGAGGAACACTGGGTCGATCTTGAAAACGGGGTGCGTTATGCTTCTGGAGATCGCGATATTAGGGTAAAGGCCGAGAACTGTGGTAACACCATAACAGACTTCCAACTAGAGGCGTTTATCCAAAATGCTGAACCAGATTTGGTTGCAATCGAGGACTTCTCTGGAGTAGATCCCATTTGGTCTGATGATGGCAATTCTAACGGAAGCCGTATCGACGACTCTACCGGATCCAATGATATGCTACCTCAGAATGTGGGGATTTTCAACAGCCATGCCTACTGGCTAGGTCACCCCAGTGACGGCTACGGAGACAACTGGAATGAGACAATGACACTCGACCCTATTCCCGTGGCTCAGTTTGGAGCTGACTTCACCTACCTGACATTTGATTACTACGCAGAGGGAGACTATCTCAAGGACAGCGGGGGCAACATCTTGGCTATCCGTGACGCTGCTAATCTGGAGATTACATGGACCAAGGACGGCGAATATTTCGAAGGAGTCGTCTATGGAACTTGGACCGATCTCAATGAGAACGGTATTCAGAATACAAATCCAGAAGACCCTAACTTCCACCGCTGTGAAGACTTCGATTTGAACGGCTATGACGAAGTAGAGTACTTTGGCGACCACTCTGACAACATCAATTCTGTCGTATGGTTTGACTCAGAGAACATCATGAAGTCTGTTACAGTTGATATGACTCACATTGTAATTCTGAACCGCACCAGTGCGGACACCTCCGAGTGGAGGGACGAGTGCACCTCTATGGCTGGCTCAGAAGTCACTCTAACCTGGAGATTCCAATCTAACGACGATGGAGTCAACGGCAATGCAGGTCTAGCCGGTTTCGCAATCGACAATATCAGAGTAGAGCAATTCACCTTCGAGGACGATGGTTCATACACAGTCGATGTGACTGGTCTTGATGCGGCGGAGAAGGATATCGTTACTCTCGGAACTCACGACTTCCAAAGCGGAATCTACAAGATTGATGTTACCACGATTTTTGACAACACAGATCCATTGACCGCTTGGTACAATGAGTCCGAGGTAAATACTGCAAACAACCACTCTTCGATTATCTTCAGCATCGCTAGCGCAGATATCACTCTGCTACAGCCAGATGTTCTAGAATGCGTGTCCGATATCACATACGAGTGCGTCTACTCGACCAACCCCGGTGGCGCCTCAGCCCACGACTTTGCTGTTCCTCTATTGAACGGAGTAATCGCAGGCGAGTATACACTGACGATGAAGATAGTTGATTTGGATACTGGACAAACTGTTTACGAGGAAGCAAGCGAGAACGGTCCTTTCGATCTCGCACCACATCAAAGAGGCCAGGCCAACTGGACATCACCTTACAGTTCCTGGTATGACGGTCACACCTACAATATCAGTTTCAGTGCACAAATCGCCCAAGAGGACGGTTCGCTGGAGCCGTCAGGAAATGACAGATTCTTCGAGATTCTGTTCTACGACAATATTGATGTCGCTATTCTGTCGAACCCAACTGATCAGAACCGCCTGCAGAGTGTCAAGAAAGACCTCGAGGCAATGGGAATGACCTACACCCAATTGCGAATGCAGAACTGGGATACCTATGGCACCCCTGACTGGGTTGAGCATTACAACAAGGTTCTGTTACCATGGCAAACTGACTACAATGTGTACTATGGCGAGTACTACGAGATGTTGGCCCAGACCAGAGATAGTGACGGCCTCAGCCTGACCGAGACTCTTGAGGACTACATGACTGGAGGCGGCACAGTTCAGATGCACCTAGGTCCATATCGTAACGAATACCAGCCTAACAGACTTCCATTCGGAATGGACATAGCCATGAGGAACCAAGTGAATTTCACAATGGACAACAGAATCCTCCACACAAACATCACCATCGTTGATCAATTCCATCCGATTCTGAGCAATGTCGACCCAATCGCATTCAGTGGAATAAACGGAGGATCTCATGTTGCACTTGCAGGTCTAGATACGGCTCAAGTCCAACTCACCCAAATACCACAAGTCTGCGGTGGCCGCATTAGTGACCCAACTGGAACTTTCCACACACTGATAAGAGACTCGGACTACGAATCTCAATCTCTGTTATCGCTTTGTAACAGAGGTGCAGGCGGGCTAATTGTGACCACTATCGATGTTGAGAATCCAAGTGTTTCAGAGGAGTTCGGAGGGGACACCATACCTCTGCTATCCAATATGCTGGCATACCACCACACACCTTACCCGAACGACTTCGGAATTGCCGGTGAGAGCTTTGAATTGACAATCAACGGCGAGACACAATCGATTGACACTGTTACTGGTGCATATGCTACGAAGTACATCAAGAGCAATTCAGATCTTGACTTCAACTTCGTGACCACAGTCGATGGAATTGTGGCAGACTGGACTCTTGAGTCTGGAAACAATGATTCCGTCACTGGTTGGGACGGTATGGTGATTGATGCTGGCGAATACAGTCACACTCAGCAAATCGACCCATCCATACCTACTTTGGGCAGCTTCTGTGTTGGCGACTCGACTTCTGATACCAACTGTAGAATCGGTGCAGAGTGGTTGCTGACTCTATATCTGCACGACGAGGATGGGCACACTAGGATGACCTACATCCGGTTGGTCACAGACGATACGCTTGCCGACGAGTTTAGGCCGATGGCTGACGCTGTAATGGTAGAAGATGCCACCAGTAGTGAATACGTCACTCTTGACGGAACTAAGACAGTTGCAGGAATTGACTGGCCGATTTACAGAGCCAGGCTTTCAGACACCGGAGATTTGAGTATCTCTTTCGATGCAAGCGCGAGCTACGATCCAGATGCTCCCGAGGGAACGACCGGCATAGAGCTCTATGAGTGGAAGGTCTTCTTTGACTATCCATGGGACAGCTCTGATCCAACACTAGAGGGGCATGTCTTCCAGATTCCGGCAGCAGCTGGTGGCGAAGATTGGACCTATGTGTTCCGAAATCTAACGGCAAGCCCTGATGGCAACTTAGAGAATGAAATCAGAGTTGAGCTTATTGTCTATGATAAGGCAGGAAAGCAGAGTGAGAAACACAGAATGTACTTCATCGTCGTCGGTGAGGATTTCGGTGACGACGAGCCGATAGTACAGTTCAGCAACCCTGGTCCTAATGACAATCAGAAGGATTCATTGGTCACAATATCTGGTACTCTAGTCTCCGGTGCTGAGAATAGTGATGTGATAATCCAAGTAGCATTATCAGAAGATGTTCTAGATTACACTCCAACACAGAAGGCCACTCAGAAGACCATTGGTAAGTTCAATAACACTGAGAAGTTGGCCGATGGAGAGCAGTTCACGATGACTCTAGATATCTCTGACCTCTATCAGGAAACTGGAGTTGCAGCGACAATTCATGTCAGAATTATCGAAGGAGACGGTAGCAGATATGATCTCAGACAGGAGATTGGAATTACCCTAGTTCCGGTCTTACCCGATCAGGACCCCGATGAGGAAGGAGACGACTCAGGCATGCTAATCTTCGCAGGCGCTGGTTTACTGCTTTTGGTTCTCGTTGTTGTAGCCACTATGGTGTTGCGCGGTCGAGGCCGAGACGACTCCACTACAGATACCGTAGAGCAGTTCGGCGGCGTCGAGGAGATGGATCCAGTTGAAGCCTATGTCCAACAGATGGTTGCTTCAGGATACGATGAGCAGACTGCACGGACCTATGCTGAACAGTACTATGCATCTTACTATGAGCAGCAACGTAAAGGCGGCGGCTGACCTATTAGGTCCTTAGACGCAACTTGAAGTGCTTGACATATTGGGCGGTAGCCATGGATGTGTCCGGGCACAGCACCGTAGCCGATCTTTCTCTTTCCGACTCTGGAGAGAAGAAGGTCGCATGGGCTCGTAGTAGGATGCCTGCTCTAGCAGCCTTGCGTGAGTCGGCTGAGCATGATCTCCCTCTGAAAGGTCAGAGAGTGGCGGGATGCCTACATGTAACTAAAGAGACAGCAGTCTTGATTGAGACTATCTGTGCAGCAGGAGCCGAGATTAGTTGGTCTGGGTGTAACCCATTATCGACTCAGGATGATGTCGCTGCATGGTTAGCTAGAGAGGGTTACGGAGTACATGCATGGCATGGCCAGTCAACCGATGATTTCTACAGATGCATCGATCGAACACTTGACTTCAAACCAACTCTAACACTCGATGATGGAGCTGACCTGATCTATCGTGTTCACAGCACATTCCCCGAACTTGCTGAGGGAATTATCGGAGGGACTGAGGAGACGACTACTGGTGTTCACCGTCTGAGGGCCATGGCAGACTCTGGTGAGTTACTATATCCTGTAATTGCAGTCAATGATGCTGAGACGAAGTGGGATTTCGACAATGTTCACGGTACAGGGCAATCCACCATTGATGGCATAATCAGGGCAACTAGCGTACTCTTGGCAGGCAAGGATTTCGTCGTTGCAGGCTATGGGCACTGTGGTAAGGGATTAGCAGCCAGGGCACGAGGAATGGGTGCCAATGTCATTGTCACTGAGATTAACCCAATCGCAGCCCTAAGAGCTGTAATGGATGGTTTCAGAGTAATGCGCATGGATGAAGCTGCTACCCTAGGGGATATCTTCTGTACTGCTACTGGAATGAAAGATGTCATAGTGAGCAGGCATTTTGATTCCATGAAAGACGGAGCAATCGTTTGCAACACAGGACACTATGACTGCGAGATTAACATAACTGACTTGGAGAATTCATCCACTGGTATGACTCAGATTAGAGAAAATAATGAGGCCTATGAGATGAAAGATGGCCGTATTATTCACCTTCTTGCAAAAGGTCGACTGGTCAACCTAGCTGCAGCAGAAGGACACCCTAGTGAGGTGATGGACATGTCATTCGCTAACCAATTCTTAGCTCTGTGCAGACTCGCCGGAGAGGGTGCAGAATACGAGAATTTGGTCTATGATATCAGTCCCGAGCAAGACGCCGAATTGGCTACACTCAAGTTACAGACCGCAGGTATAGTGATTGATGAACTGACTGCTGAACAGATGGCATACCTTACTGACTTCAGCGCTGGCACCTAATCGTCCAGAGGTTCCATCTCAGAGTCCGACCACCATTCTTCAGAATCTTCAGAATCTTCGACTGTATTCAGTTCTTTGAATTCAGGAAGTTCGGGCTTCCATCGAATAGGCATTTTATCCCCTCCTTCGACAATTAATTCCAACCTCTCATTCAATGCGGGGACTCTGTTTGCAACCATTGCATTGTACAACTTGCTGTACCTTATTTCCTCTGGGATGCAGATTTTTCCAGATGTAGTTTCGTAATCTATTGCTCGATCCAAATCTAAAGCGTGCCGATTCATTCTGTGCAACATACCAGAGGCTAGTCTGGTGATGACCATGAAACATGCTAGAATGAACACGAATACGACAAGGAATCCCCAAGTCGTACCTCCAAGCAGAGTCATCGCAAATGTGCCTAGAATGAATACAATTGGGGCGACGAAAGTAATCAGAAAGAAAGTCGGAGAAATTGGCTTACGCTTCTTCATGTTCTCAATTATTCTCCAGCGAGGGTGCTTGGGGTTCTGGGGCTTGAAAATCTCATCTTCTTCCATTTTAGCTGCCCTAGAAACCATTTTGTTCACAGCCTCCATTTGCGTCAACTGGTCACTTGTAGTCGCTTCCATCCCTTCGCTGTACAATTGCTCAAGCAAATTAGCACACTCGTCGTATAGCCCCATTCTGACTAGTATGCCAATCTGTTCGATAATCGGAGCTACTTCGTAAGGCGCAAACTCTCGTCTCTGTTGCCACCAATCCAAACCTTGTTCCATCATTCCTAGATGATCTACTAACAGAACACCGCCCAACTTCCACGGGTCAAATGGTTCTGGGTCAAGCGCTACGACTTTTCTTAGAGCGGCTATGGACTTGGCCGCTTGTGCTAGATCTGGCATCTGTTGACGACCCTTGCTTTCCGGCGGAAGTGACCAACGAGCCACCCCCATCCATCCATCTGTATGTTTAGGGTCCATCTCCACTACTCTTTTGGCAGCCTCAAGAGCACCCACTCTGTCGCCGCTGCCTTCTGCCTCCAAGGCATCTAGCCAGACCATCTCGGGAGTATCGGCCACATCTGATGCTACGGCATTAGATGCATGAATGCTCGGGTTGTTCACCGGCCATTTCCACGGCCTCTTCCTCGCCCCCGGGGCTTCCAATTATCTCTTGGATTGGGTCTACGCTGCCTTCCTGGAGTTTTCCTAGAGCCCTTTCCGGCAACCGGCTTTCTAGTGTCGCAGCGATTACACACATCTCTCTTTGCGAAATTATGATTCTTGCATTTCGGGCAATTCCAATCTCCGGGCTTCATATTGGGGTTTTCATGACCTCTAGACTGACCAAATTCACGCCTACGGGTATCTCTTCTTCCGCCACCGCCTCTGGGCTTTGGCTGTTCACAATTTGAACGATTG
>CEVL01055468.1_pt1 | contig 10796 bp, 10 predicted proteins | sample 427051 | NCBI WGS metagenome assembly CEVL01 (sample SAMEA2623673, study PRJEB7988) | marine metagenome | biome: marine biome (ENVO:00000447); feature: surface water layer (ENVO:00002042); material: "saline water (ENVO:00002010), including plankton (ENVO:xxxxxxxx)" | depth 5 m
TCCATGTTTAATTTTACACAAAATTTATTTAAATTTTTTTTTCATAAATGAATTTAATCTCTCTAACCCATTAATTATATCTGAAGTACTTCTTGCATAAGAAAATCTTACTGTAGTTCCTCCTCTTTTCGGGTCAAAGTCTAAACCTGGTGTAATAGCAACTTTTGCTTCTTTTAAAACTAATTTAGTAAACTCTAAACTATCATCACTAAATTCACTAATATCTGCGTAAATGTAAAATGCACCATCAGGAGGTGAAATTTTTGTAAAACCTGCTTCCATTAGCCCTGTCTTCATCAATTCTCTATTCTTTTTATAGGTAGTAAGATTTGTATTCAATTCATCCTTGCAATCAATTGCATGAAGTGCTGCTACTTGGCTGGCGTGCGGTGCACAAATAAACATGTTTTGGGCAAGCCTTTCTATTTGACGAATATGATCTTCAGGAACAACCATCCAACCAATTCTCCAACCAGTCATAGAAAAATATTTTGAAAATGAATTTATAACATAGCATTCATTAGTAATTTGAAGGGCACTAACAGCTTTATTTTCGTATTCAATACCGTGATAAATCTCATCACTTATAAAAGAAATATTTTCCTCGATAGCTGTATTTATTAAACTTTCCATAGTTTTATAATCAACCATGGAACCCGTTGGGTTAGCAGGTGAAGCAATTAAAACACCTGATAGACTTTTGTTTTTTATATCATTTGAAGTTAATTGATACTTATTTTCTATTTTAGTATCAATTAATACAGGTTCTAAATCTTGAGCCTTAAGAATTTGTCTATAACTTGGATAGCCAGGAGAACCAATTCCTACTTTTTGTCTAACATCAAAAAGAGATGCAAACGAAAGAATGAAACCTCCAGATGAACCAGAAGTAACTACAACGCGCTTAGGATCTAAATCAACATTATACCATTCGCCATAAAGACGGGATATTCTTGATCGTAATGCGGGAAGACCGAGAGCAACAGTATAACCTAAACTATCATTTCTCATTTGACGTATTAATGCCTGTTGAGCTTTTATTGGAGCAGCTGTTCCTGGTTGACCCACCTCCATGTGGATTATATCCTCACCCCTATCTTCTGCTTTGCGAGCATTTTCCATTACATCCATTACTATAAATGGTTCTACATTTCCTCGTTTCGATTTTTTCATCTATTTCTTTTATTTTAAAACATATCTTCAAGTCTGCTATTAACCAAAATTTCAGCTACAGCAGCACTATTTGGTAATGATAAGGCATAAGCAATGGTTTGTGCAATTACCTCCGGATCCATTTTGAATTGACCCTCTGGTACAATAACTTCTTCAGTCATTCTTGTTTTAACCATTCCTGGACAAATGGAAGTAGCTCTTACACCATCATCCCAACCTGCTAATCTTATGGCATTTGTTAATGACATGGCAGCAAATTTGGATGCTGAATATCCGAGCATTTTAGATTTTCTTGGTCTCTTTCCTGCTAGAGATACGACATTAATAACCCTGCCTGAATCAATTTTTTTTAACTCAGGCAGAGCTTCTCTAACTAATCTTAATGGTCCTTTAAAATTTACTTCAAACATTTCATCAAACTCTTCTTCGCTATCTCCCTCTAAATCACCACCTAATTCAACTCCCGCGTTCATTACAAGTCCATCAATTTTTCCAAAAGCAGATAATGTTTCATCAACCCATTTTTTTGAAGAAAGTTTATTTTTTGCATCCCAATTACATTTAATTAATTTATTTTCTATATTTTCCATATCAATCTTATCAGTGTTTCTAGCCCCTAAACTTAACAAATATCCTTTGTTTTTGAGCAATTTTGCTGTTTCAAAACCAATTCCTCTATTAGCACCTGAAATCATTATTACTCGATTTTTAGTCTGCAACATTTTTATTCTCCTAAATAAAACTTAATAAATTTTCACACTTAATTTCTTTAAATACAATCAAATTTATTAATTCTATATAACTATTAGTTATAGATATATAAAAATTATAAATTATATTTTGTTTTCATGTTTAACTATGATTTTCTTTTTAAACAATGAAAGGAGGAGATTATGAATAAATTAAAGAGAAGAAAGTTTTTGCAATACTCTACAGCTATAGCAGCAGGAAGTATAGTGGGATCAATCCCATCTATTGCCTTTGGGAGTAATTTTCCAAGTAGAAAAATGCAAGCATATATCCCAACCCGTGCGGGAGGTGGAGCAGATAGAAACTTCAGAGCTTTTTCTGGGGTATGGTCAAAACATTTGGGTATTAAATTCGAACCAAAATTTTATCCTGGAGCATCTGGAAGAGTTGGTTATGAAACATATATGGATAAAGCTTCAGATGACTGCCACGATTTGATTTTTGGAAATATGGGTCCAGAAGTTCTTAATTGGGTAGTTAAAAAACCTACATTTGATTTAAATGCTTATAAATATTTTATTCAGGTAGACGCAGATCCAGGAAGTATTTTTATAAGTACCAAAAGCAAAATGAAAACAGTTGAAGATGTTATTGCTGAAGGAAAAAAAAGAACTCTTACTGTTGCAACTAGCAGATTAGCTCACCCAGCTTCACTTGGTATTTTAGTGTTAGCACAAAAAACAGGAATGAAAATTAATCTCATACCTTTGTCTGGAGGCAAGAATACACGTAATGGAGTTCTAACTGGTGAAACGGATTTGGGAGTTCTTCCTTCAACAACAGTTATGAAAAGAAAAGGACTTAATGTCATTGGTCTTTTTGATGAAAAAAATGTTCTGAAGAAAAAAATGCCTAATGCTATTTTGGTAAATACTGAGTATAAATTAGGTCTTCCTCCTTTACCGGCTGGTGCAAGAGCTTTTGGAATAAAAACTTCTGCAATTGAAAAACATCCTGAAAGATACAAAAAACTGATTAATTCAGCAAAAAAAGTTTTTACTGATGAGGCCTATAAAAAAGCTGTAGTCAAATCTAAAGCACCTTTGGAATTTATCAGCGAGGGTTATGAAAAAGAATGTAAAGCTTATGTAGAGAATATTACCAAGGTAGGTCAAGAATATCGTTCTTTATTATCAGGTTAAAATCTAGAATATTTTTCCCTATGCTATTATTAATAATCAGATAGCATAGGGGAGAATGGATGTATTCATGTCGTTAAAATCAAAAAACTCCCGACAACAAGATAGTAAAAATGTTTTGCCAGATCTTATAATACCAACTTTGGCGTTAATATTTACAATATATTATTTAACAACAATTACTGAAGCCCCATGGATTGCACAGGCAAGTGCAATAGTAGTTGGCAGTATTCTTATTTTATTAATTGTCATTTTTTTTGCCAAAACTTTTTTTATGGTTCGTAAAGAAAAAGAAGTTGTCTCTTTTACTAATTTAAATTTAGATAAAACAACAACAATTAAACGACTAATATTATTAATTTTAACTTTATGTTTTACTGTTTTTCTTGAGATTTTAGGTTTTACTCTGTCCGCTATTATATTTTTATTTTTTGCAATTATTTTACTTTCATCTCTAAAAAATTGGAAAAATGCTCTAATAATTTCTTTGAGTTGTTCTTTAATGGGCTACTTCATTTTTATTTATATTTTCAACACACAATTTCCAAGAGGTGTATTTGAAAACTTTATAGAAAGAATTCAGGATGGAAAATGATTTAGAAATCTTTTTTTCTTTAATAAACAATACACTTGAATATTGGTGGGTAATTATACCAGCCACAATATTAGGTATTGTTGTAGGCGCAATACCTGGATTTAGTGCTGCAAACACAATAATTGTTCTTTTACCACTGACTTTGTCAATGGGGCCTGAAGCAGGTATGATATTTATGGTGGCAATTTATACTTCATCTCGTTTGGGTGCAGGTATTCCAGCTGTACTTGTAAATATCCCTGGAACTGCAGGTGCGGCAGCAACACCTTTAGATGGCTATCCGATGTCTAAACGTGGTGAAGGCCAAAAAGCATTATCTATTTCTTTTACTTCATCTGTTTTAGGAGGATTGTTGACAACTATTCTAGCTTTAATTTTAATTCCTTGGCTTTCACAAGTAGCATATTATCTTCATAGTGTTGAAATGATTGTTATTATGTTGTTTGGAATTTCTCTCATAGCCACGATTTCATCGCAGGACACCTTAAAGGGTCTTATAGCTGGTTTATTTGGTCTAATGATAGGATATATTGGGGCAGATGTGGTGTATGAAATTCCAAGAGGAACTTTTGGTTTTTTAGAACTATATGACAAAGTTCCCTTGGTTCCTGCTTTGGTTGGGTTGTTTGCTATTTCAGAGGCATTTGTGGTTATTGATAGAAAGATGGTAACAATTCAATCTCAAGAAAAAAATATTGTGCATTCTTGGCAACAGACATTTAATGGTATTAAAATAACACTCATTCGCTGGAAACATGTAATTTGGACTAGCATATTAGGACTAATTATTGGAGTTATTCCAGGAGCTGGTGCAGCAATAGCCTCATTTGTAGCTTATCAACAGTCAAAAAACTTTTCTAAAACTCCTGAATTATATGGCACAGGGCATCCAGAGGGTTTAATAGCACCAGAATCTTCGAATAATGGAGTAACTTCGGGTACATTAATTCCTTTGTTAATTATTGGTGTACCAGGTGGGGCAACTGCAGCTATCATGGCCGTTGTTTTAGAATATCATGGAGTTCAATTTGGTCCTGATATTTTTGAAACAAATCCTATGCTAGGTTATGGGCCATTTGTAGCAATGGGCATAACATACATTATTCTTGGGTTTTTGATAATGCCTTTAACAAGATATTTTTCTAATGTTTTGCTTATACCTACAAAATATATTGCTCCACTAATTATTGTTTTTACTCTAGTTGGTTCTTTTGTACCTAGAGCTTATGTTTTTGATATTTATGTTGCTATCGTTTTTGGAATAATAGGATACATCGCTAGAAAAACAGGCTATCATGTGGCTGCAATTTTAATAGGTGTGATACTAGGCCCTATGCTTGAAAACTTTTTTTTAAGAGCATTAAGAATCTCTCAAGGTGACCTTACTACCCTTTTTTCATCTTCATTGGGAAACACTCTTTGGATACTTCTAATCATTTCATTATTTGTTCCAAGCTTAAAAAAATATTTTTCAAAACAAAAATAAGGGGATTAATTTGATTATTTCTAAAAACTTAAAACATTTATCACATTTAGATATTCCTGGAGGAGGACAAATAGTTTTTCAAAATAATACATGTTTTGTAGGCCATATGAAACCACCTCATGGAACTAGCTTAATTGATGTAACTGATCCAAAAAACCCTAAAATAATTTCTGAAATCAAAACCGATAGTCCCTATTCTCATACTCACAAGGTGCGTGTTTCAGGAAATATAATGATTACAAATGTTGAACAAAATAACCGTCACTTTTTACGTAAGTCATCTAAACTATCAAAATTTAGAAATGATTTTTATAAACTTAATGGTTCTTTTCCCTCAAGTGATGTTTTAGAGAAGGAATTTCATTTTAATAAAAAACAAATTTCAGAATTAGATGAGTTTTTAAAACGAGGATATGATGAAGGAGGTTTTAAAATTTGGGATATTTCTGATTTGACTAAGCCTAAACTGTTAAGTTATCAGAAAACGTTTGGGTTTGGCACTCATAGATTTGATATGGACGATAATTATGCCTATATATCAACTGAAATGAAGGGATTTCTTGGGAATATATTAGTGATATATGATATTAAAAACCCAGATCAACCAATAGAAGTAAGTAAATGGTGGCTAGATGGACAAAATATTGAAGGAGGTGAGAAACCAACTTGGGATGGATACGGCAATCGCCTTCATCATGCCCTTAGAGTAGGTAATGAATTGTGGGCAGCAGTCTGGCATGCTGGGTTCAGAGTGATAGATATCACTGATATTAAGAAACCAAAAACAATTGCATCTTATAATTATCATCCTTGGGTAGTTGAACCAACTCATACTATTTTACCAGTATTAAAACCATTGTCAGGGAAAAGAGTTGCTTTAGCCGCTGATGAAGAACATGATCACAGATTAGGTCAACCCCATGCTGGTTTATGGATTTTTGATATTTCAAATATCAGTAAAATAGAACCTTTGGCTACCTTTCATGTAAGTGAATTGGACTCACCCTATTCACGAGATAAAGGAAGGTTTGGTATGCATCAATTTCAAGAACATCTTGAAGATGGTATTATTTTTTGTGCTTGGTTTGGAGGTGGATTAAGAGTGGTTGATGTAACAAAGCCAAGTTATCCTCATGAAATAGGTTATTTTATACCCAACCCTCCAAAAGGAGAAATTTCACCCCAAACTAATGATGTAGATGTTGATGAAAGAGGCTTAATCTATCTAATAGACAGAAATAGAGGAATGGATATATTAGAGTACAAATCTTAATTTCTATATAATAAAAGGGAATTCATATTATGAATGAAAAAAATGTAAAAGGCATAGAGCATTGGGTCAATAAAAATGAAGATGTAAAACTCTTTCTTTGGGAAAAATACGTTGATGATACTAAAAATAAAAAAGGAACAGTTTTATTTGTTCATGGTTCTTCTATGGCGTCTCAACCTACTTTTGATTTGCATGTTGAAGACAGACCATTTAGTTCAGCTATGAATTGGTTTTCATTAAAAGGTTATAATACTTGGTGTGTTGATATGGAAGGATATGGCAAATCCTCTAAACATAGAGATATTTTCTGTGATATTTCAAACGGTGCAGATGATTTAAGCGCTGCTTCAGAGTATATTTTTAAACAAAGAGATTGTGGTCCACTTTTGGTATATGGAATCTCCTCCGGAGCATTAAGAGCCGCTTTATTTGCAGAACGTTATCCTGAGAAAGTTGCTCGTTTAGCTTTAGACGCATTTGTTTGGACTGGCGAGGGAAGTCCTACTTTAGAACAAAGAAGAAAAAAACTTCCAGAATTCTTATCCTCAAAACGTCGTCCAATTGATGAAAATTTTGTATTCTCCATTTTCGAAAGAGATCACCCAGATACAGTTGAAAAAAAGGTGGTTTTAGCGTTTGCTAGAGCAATAATGTCTCTTGATAATTCAATGCCCAATGGAACTTATATTGATATGTGTTCTAAATTACCATTAGTGAATCCAGAAGCAATCAAAGTTCCAACTATGCTAATGAGAGGCCAATATGACGGCATTGCATCTTTTGAGGATTTAATTAAGTTTTTTGTAAAGCTACCACATGCAAACAAACAATTTACTGTTATGGAGGGAATTTCTCATGCCAGCTTTCAACAAAAAAACTATTTAATGGTTTATGAAATATTAGAACACTTTTTTTCTAAAAAAGAAGCAGCATTTAAAGGTTAGATAAAAACTAATTTATTTTTAGAGCTTTTTTTGTTATTTCCTTATAATCATTAGATCCCTTAGGAGCTAACCAAGTACCTCCGACGCAAATAACATTTTTTTCAGCTATCCATTGTTTGTAATTCATTTCATTAATTCCTCCAGTTGGACAAAACAACGCCTTTGGAAAAGGACCAGACAAAGATTTTAGATATGAAATTCCTCCTAAAGCATTTGCTGGAAAAAACTTAAAAACATTAAAATTTATTTTAAATAAAGACATAATATCACTTGGAGAAGATACTCCTGGAAGATAGGGAAAGCGTAATTCTTTTGCTTTTAATGCAAGTTCTAAATCATAACCAGGACTAACTGCAAATTGAGCACCAGATTTTATAGAAAGAGTCAGTTGCTTAATATTTAAAACTGTACCTGCCCCAACTTTAATTTCAGGAAATTTATTTCTAATTTGCTCAATATGCTTTAAACCCATTTCGTTTCTGAGAGTAACTTCTATAACATTAATGTTTCCATCAATTAGAGAACCAATTAGTTTTTCAGGATCAACATGACTCTCTATTTCTAAAACTGGAAGCACCTTAATATTAGACAAAATTTTTATCATGAATTTTTTTCTATTTTTAAATATGTTTGTTCAGTATAAATTGAATTTTACAACTTACTAAGTTAATATTTTATATGAATAAGGAGTGAAAATGGAAGTTTTAATTTTAGGTGGAGCAGGAATGGTAGGTCAAAAACTGCTTAAGAAAATTTTAGAAAAAAAACAAATTAATGGTAAATCAGTAAGCAAAATTAAACTTTTTGATATAGTTAAAGCACAATATCCTGAAAACACTGAAATTGAAATTGAAACTTTTACAGGAGATATTTCAAAACCAGAAACAAGCAAAAATTTAGTAGCATCTAAACCAGAAATAATTTTTCATTTAGCAGCCATTGTTTCTGGACAAGCTGAAGAAGAATTTGATTTAGGATGGGATATTAATGCCAAAGGAAGCTGGGGTTTATTTGAAGCTATTAGAAGTCTTGGCGATAATTATCTTCCAAGATTAGTGTTCACAAGTTCAATAGCTGTTTTTGGAGCACCTTTTCCAGAAAAAATACCAGACAATTTTTTTACTACACCTTTAACTTCATATGGTGCTCAAAAAGCTGTTTCAGAGCTTTTGTTAGCCGATTATTCTCGAAAAGGAATGATAGATGGTATTTCTATAAGATTACCTACAATTTGTGTAAGACCAGGCAAACCAAATCTCGCTGCTTCAGGTTTCTTTTCTGGCATTATAAGAGAACCTCTCAACGGTCTTGAAGCCAGGCTACCCGTTAATACAAGTGTAAGACATTGGTATGCATCGCCAAGGTCCGCTGCTGGTTTTTTAATGCATGCAGCTGAACTTGATACTTCTAAATTAAATCACAGAATTAATTTGAGTATGCCCGGCCTTTCAGCAACAATTGAAGATCAAATAGACGCATTAAGAAGAGTTGCAGGAGAAGATACAGTAAAATTAATAAAGCATGATATAGATCCAAAAATCGACAAGATTGTTAGTGGATGGGCTAGAGACCTAGATACACAAAGGGCTTTGGATCTTGGCTTTAGAGCCGAAACGAACTTTGACGAGATCATAAACGTTTATATTGAAGATGATTTAAAAAAATAATTTTAAACGTTTTTTAATAATTAAAAAAATGCTTGAATGCCAGTCTGTGCTCTTCCTAAAATTAAGGCATGAACATCATGGGTTCCCTCATAAGTATTTACAGTTTCAAGATTCATTAAATGTCTCATCACTTGATATTCAGCATGAATACCATTTCCTCCATGCATATCCCTAGCCATTCTTGCTATTTCTAGAGCTTTGCCACAATTATTTCTTTTAACTATTGATATCGCCTCTGGAGCTAATTTATTTTTATCGAATAATCGACCAACTTGAAGTGAAGCATGTAACCCTAATGTAATTTCTGTTTGCATATCAGCTAATTTTTTTTGAATTAATTGAGTAGATGCAAGAGGTTTTCCAAATTGTTTTCTATCCAAAGTATATTCTCTGGCTCTAAACCAGCAATCTTCAGCAGCTCCCATAACACCCCAAGAAATTCCATACCTTGCCCTATTTAGGCAGCTAAAGGGACCCTTCAAACCAGATACATTTGGCAACAGATTTTCTTGTGGGACAAACACTTGTTCCATGACTATTTCACCAGTAATTGAGGATCTAAGTGATAATTTTTTATTTATTTTTGGTGCAGATAATCCTTTCATTCCTTTTTCCAATATAAAACCTTTAATTTGATTGTCATGCTCGGATGATTTAGCCCAAACTATAAAAATATCAGCTATAGGTGAATTAGAAATCCACATTTTTGTTCCAGTAACCTCATATCCACCTGAAACTTTTTTTGCTACTGTTTTCATCGCTCCGGGATCGGAGCCGGCATCGGGCTCAGTTAACCCAAAACAACCAATGTAATCACCACTTGCCAACTTAGGTAAAAATTTTGTCTTTTGTTCTTCATTACCAAAAGCATTAATAGGATGCATTACAAGAGAAGATTGAACAGACATCATAGACCTATAACCAGAATCAATTCTTTCAACTTCTCTAGCCACCAAACCATAAGACACATAGGATGCACCTGCACATCCATATTTTTCAGGAATTGTAATTCCTAACAAGCCAAGCTGACCCATTTCTGAAAAAATCTTTTTGTCAGTTTTTTCTTCCAGAAAAGCCTCTTCAACTCTTGGCATTAATTTTTTTTGAGCATAATCAAAAGCCGTGTCCCTAATAAGCTTTTCCTCTTCGGAAAGAAGTTCGTCAAGGTGAAGAGGATCTTTCCAATTAAATTTATGCTTTGAATTTTGTTTCTTATGTATTTCTACAACTTTATTATCTTTATCTGTAATTACTGTATCCATAATAAAACCTTACCTAAGTATAACTATTTTATATTCTCTAAACTTATTTTTCTTTTAACATATCTTTCTACAAAATCTAAGCGATCTTGTCCCCAAAAAACTTGATCATCAATTACATAAGTGGGAGCACCAAAAACTTGAGAGTTTAGAGCTTTTTCAGTATTTTTTTTTATTTCATCAGCCACTATCTTTTGATTAGTATAATCAATTAACTCATCTGCAGTAGGTATTATTTTAGATATAATGCTTTTTAAGGTTAATTCATCATCTATATCTAATTGTTTAGTCCATAAACCTTCCATTATTTTATAGGCAATTTCCATGACATTTCCATAATTTAGTATTTTAGCCGAAATTATTGCTAATGACGGTAATAAAGATCTAGATGGAAAAAATTTTGGTTCAATATTTAAATTTATTTTTAAAAATTCAGACCATCTCTTCAACTCTTGAAGTCTATATTTTTGTCTTTGAATAGATCTTTTATTTACTGGCAGCCCTCCAGTT
>CEVL01179967.1_pt1 | contig 10795 bp, 8 predicted proteins | sample 427051 | NCBI WGS metagenome assembly CEVL01 (sample SAMEA2623673, study PRJEB7988) | marine metagenome | biome: marine biome (ENVO:00000447); feature: surface water layer (ENVO:00002042); material: "saline water (ENVO:00002010), including plankton (ENVO:xxxxxxxx)" | depth 5 m
TGGGGATTAGGCGCTCCAACAACTGAGGGACTTCCCAATAAACAAGGTTTTGATTTTTTTTATGGATATAATTGTCAGCGTCAAGCGCATACCCTTTATCCTATGCACTTATGGCGTAATGATGAAAGACATTTGCTTGATAATAAAAATGTTCCTCCTCATGCAAATTTGGCTGAAGGAGTAGATCCTGATGACCCCAATAGCTATTTAGATTTTGAATTAAATGAATACGCTCCTGAACTAATGCATAAAGAAGCATTGGACTTTATAGAAAAGAATAAAAAAAATCCTTTCTTTCTCTATTATGCCTCACCTCTTCCGCATGTCCCTTTACAAGCGCCAAAAAAATGGGTGAATTATTATAGAGATAAATTTGGAGATGAAAATCCTTATACCGGTAAATCTTATTTTCCCAATTTCGCTCCTCGAGCAACTTATGCGGCTATGATTTCATATCTTGATGAGCAAGTTGGAGATTTAATAAAGAAGTTGAAAGAAATTGGTCAATACGAAAATACTTTGATTATTTTCACTAGCGATAATGGACCAACATATACTGGAGGAGCAGATACGCCATTTTTTGATAGCGCTAAACCATTTAAAACAGAATATGGTTGGGCGAAAGGTTTTGTGCATGAAGGAGGTATTCGTGTGCCTATGATAGCAAGTTGGCCAGGAAAAATTGTAAGTGGCAGTCGGTCTAGCCATTTATCAGCTTTTCAAGATATGATGCCAACTTTTTGTGATATAGTAGGTATTCCTAATCCAAAAAAGATCGATGGAATAAGTTTGATGCCAACATTGTTAGGAACAGATCAGTCAGAAGTCCATGAGTATCTTTATTGGGAATTCCCAGCCTATAAAGGTCAGCAAGCTGTAAGAATGGGTAAATGGAAAGCAATTCGTCGCAACATATTTGATGGAAACATGAGAATAGAACTTTATAATCTTGAAAATGATATCATTGAACAGAATGATATAGCTAATCTCTATCCTGATATTGTAGCGAAAATAGAAAAAATCATGCTAAGCTCACGTTCTCGACCAATATATAAAAAATTTCAATTTCCTCAATTGGGAGATTGAATACTCAAATAATACTTTAATAATTTCTTTGCCTATTTTTAAGGAGAGTAGATGCTTAAATCACTGAAATATATAGTTTTAATTAATGGATTGCTTTTTGCTAGTGAATTAAAGACACCGGGAGAATTTTTAGGATACGAACTTGGAGATTATTTTACTCCTCATTATAAAGTTGTTTCATACTATGAGCATGTTTCAAAGGAAGAATCAAATGTAAAAACAATAAAATATGGTGAGACCTATGAAAGACGCCCCTTGATGGTGGCAATTATTTCTAGTGAGAAAAATATGAGTATGTTAGAAGATCTGCGCATAGATAATCTTAAACGTGCAGGTATTTTAAAGGGTAAACCTAATAACAAAAAAATTGGTATTGTTTGGCTGAGTTATAATGTTCATGGTAATGAAGCAAATTCTACAGAAGCAGCAATGAAAACATTATATGCTTTAGCAGATAAAAATAATAGATCAACTCAAAAATGGTTGGAGAATACTATTGTAATTCTAGATCCATGCATAAATCCAGACGGGAGAGATAGATATGCAAATTGGTATCGAATGATTGGAAATCGATGGCCTGATGCAGATCCTAATTCAAGAGAGCATATGGAACCATGGCCAGGAGGAAGAACCAATCATTATTATTTTGATTTAAATCGAGATTGGGCTTGGCAAACGCAAAAAGAATCAGTAGCACGTTTAAAATTATATAATTTGTGGTTGCCACATGTTCATGTTGACTTTCATGAACAGGGAATTAACAATGAGTATTATTTTGCTCCAGCGGCTGAACCATACCATGAATATATCTCAGATTGGCAACGTGAATTCCAAACAATGATTGGTAAAAATCACGCTAAATATTTTGATAAAAATAATTGGTTATATTTCACAAAAGAAGTATTTGATTTATTGTATCCAAGTTATGGTGATACCTACCCTACTTATAGTGGTGCTATTGGCATGACCTATGAACAGGCGGGTCATAGCAGAGGAGGTCTTGCAGTTGAGACAGAAGATGGAGATACATTGACACTTAGTGATCGTTTAACCCATCATCATACAACTGGTCTATCTACAATTGAAGTAGCTTCAAATAATGTAGAAAAAATGGTTGATGAATTTGAGAAGTTTTTTATTGATAATAAAAATGAACCAAAAGGTCCTTACAAAAGTTATGTGATCTCAAAATCAAACAATGTTGATAAATTAAATGACTTACGATTATGGTTAGAAAATAATGGAATAGATTATGGTTTGGCTTCATTAACAAAATCTTATAGAGGGTTAAATTATAAAACAGGCAAGTCCGGGCAAGTCAAGGTTCAAAAGGGAGACTTGGTTGTATCAGCATATCAATCTAAATCAGTTTTAGTACAAGTATTGTTTGAGCCTAAAACAGAACTAAGAGATACCTTAACTTATGATATCACAGCTTGGGCAATTCCTTATTCTTATGGACTTGATGCATATGCAATTAATGGATTAGTGAAATCTTCATCTTCAACAAAGATCAATGGATCACAAACGAAAAAAGTGAGCAAATTAATTAGTGGTCAACCATACGCGTATATATTGGATTGGAAAGGTATCAAAGATCTAAAGTTCTTAGCTTATTTATTTCAAAATGATATTGTTTCTAGGGTATCTATGGAGCCATTTAAAATTGATGAAAAAGAATATGACCCTGGTACGTTAGTAATTACCCGTAAAGGTAATGAAAAACATGGTTCAAAATTTGACGAAATATTGCAAACGGCAGCTACAAAATTTGATCGCTCATTGGAAAAAGCATCAAGTGGTTTTGTCTCTAGAGGAAAAGATTTTGGTTCATCATCAATGAAGGTTGTAAAAAGACCAAAAGTGGGTTTGATATCAGGAGACGGTGTAAGAAGTTATGCTTTTGGTGAAGTTTGGCATTTTTTCGAGCGTCAAATTGAGTTTCCTGTAACTGTAATTGAAGGATCAAGCTTTACTAGAATACCTAAGCATGATTTTGATGTTTTTATTCTACCTTCTGGAAATTATTACTATTTAGATGATGAAATGAGAAATGAATTACGTCATTGGGTGCGCTCAGGTGGTCGTTTGATTTTGATGGACTCAGCGATGGATAAATTTGTAGATCATAAAGGTTATAATCTGAAACGTTTTGCTAATGATGATGAGAAAAAACAATTTGAAAAGAAAAGAAAGAAAAGGGAATTATCTGAAAGGCTCAACTCATTTAGCGATCGCCAAAGAAACAACTTAAGCCAAAATGCTTATGGTGCAATTGTTAGAATAACTTTAGATAACACTCATCCATTAGCATTCGGATATGATGAAGAATATTTTTCACTTAAACTTAGTAATAGACGATATGCCTTTTTACCTAGAGGGTGGAATGTAGGCATCACTCAAGATTCTACAGCCATAATGAGTGGTTTTGTAGGTTTTAAAGCAAAGGAAAACTTTAGAGAATCAATGGTTTTTGGTGTTGAAAATATGGGTAGAGGTCGTGTGATATATTTAGCTGACAACCCACTTTTCAGAGCATTTTGGTATAATGGGAAACTTTTATTTGGTAACGCCGTATTTATTGTAGGTAATTAGGAAAAATTATGTTAAAAAAATCATTATTTCTTTTCTTATTTTGTTTATTTGGATGTGCTAAATCTGATGTTGACTTGAAAATTGTTGATGCGTCAGATATATACAAGCAAGTTGAATCTCATAAAAATAAAGAGGCAGTTCTTATCAATTTTTGGGCAACTCATTGTAGCCCATGCATAGAAGAATTCCCTATGATTCTTGAACTTCAAGAAGAATACAAAAATAAAGGACTTAAAATTTATTTCGTGAGTACTGATTGGCTAGATCGTAAAGAAGCTGTTATGGAGTTTTTAGAGAATATAGGCGTAAAAGGAATTTCATTTTTAACAGATGAATTAGATGATAATGAATTTATAAATGCTATTCATAAAGATTGGTCAGGTGCCTTGCCGTTTACTCTAACATTTGATAAAAATGGGAATCTAATAGATTATTGGGAAAACAAAAAAGATAGAGTCTTTTTTGAATCGGCTATAAAAAGAGTTATTTCTCTGTGAAATTTGAAGAATTTCAATTAGAGAGGAATCAATCTACTTGGGAAAATAAGGTAGATTATAATCTGACTGAGAGTGGCGTTCACCCTGGTACATTAAAAACACTTTTTAATTCTGATTTTGTAGAAAAAATTGAAAATACTGAAATAACTTATGGATTTACTGAAGGGTCTCCGGAACTAAGGGAATCAATAGCGTCAATTTATAAAGATGCGACCATTGATAATGTCCAAGCATTCAATGGTTCAGCAGAAGCAAATATGGTATCAATTTTGACTTTGATTGAACCTGGCGATGAAATTGTATATATGATGCCCAATTATCTTCAAATATATGGTTTTGCAAAAGGATTAGGCGCAAATGTTAAAACTTTTCATCTAAAAGAATCATTGGGGTGGAAGCCTGATGTTGGAGAATTAAGCTCAATGGTTTCTGCCAAAACAAAATTAATATGTATTTGTAATCCCAATAATCCAACTGGTTCAGTTTTGCCAAAGGATATGGTTTATGAGATTGGGGAAATAGCACAAAAAGTCGATGCATGGATTTTATCTGATGAAGTTTACCGTGGAGCAGAATTAGATGGAAATGAATGCAATTCTTTTTGGGAGATAGGTTATAATAAAACCGTTGTGAATTGCGGTTTATCAAAAGCATATGGATTGCCTGGATTACGTTTAGGGTGGTCTATATCAAATAAAGATTATATAAATCAGTGCTGGGCTAATCATGACTATACCAGTATTTCTATAGGAAGACTTAGTGATGTAATTGGCTCTTACGTTTTACACCCAGACAATAGATTAAATACCCTTGGTCGAATTAGAAAATCTTTAAACAATAACTTGCAAATTTTTCAAAACTGGCTTGATGGATTTGGAGATCATTTCCGTTTTATTCCTCCTCAAGCAGGAGCAATGGCATTTGTTGGATATGATTGGTCTATAAATTCTTCGCAATTAATCGAGAAACTAAGAACTGAAACTAGCGTGATGTTGGTTGCTGGAGATTGGTATGGAATGGATAATTATATTAGATTTGGCTATGGTGCTAAATCTGATGAACTTGAAGAAGCTTTAGATAGAATTTCTCCAGTTTTAAAATCTCTATGATAAACTTTCCTGATAGTGTTAAAGAAGCAAATCAACGCTCAAAACCACATATAAGGAAAACACCACTTGAGCACTCACCATATTTAAGTAATCTTATTGATGGTGATGTTTATCTCAAGTTAGATAATATTCAAAAAACAGGTTCATTTAAATTTCGTGGAGCGATCAGCAAGATGAGCTCTCTATCAGATAAGCAAAAGCTAAATGGAGTAATTACTGCTTCTACTGGTAATCATGGAGCGGCTTGTTCTTTAGCAATGTCTTTACTTGGTATTAAAGGTAAAATAGTTGTCCCTGAAAATGTTCATAAAAATAAAGTAGAAAATATTCTTAATCTTGGTGGAGAAGTTGAATATTTTGGTAACGATTGTATCCATGCCGAAGAAAGGGCTCAGGAAATTTCAAAAAGTACTGGAGCAGTTTATATTTCCCCTTATAATGATGAAGCGATTGTTTGCGGTCAAGCAACTTTAGGCCTAGAAGTTGACGAAGATTTAAGAGAAGTCGATTCAATTTTTATTTCTGTAGGTGGCGGTGGATTAATAGGAGGAGTAGGTGGTTACCTTAAATCAGTTAATCCACGAACAAAAGTTTATGGAGTATCTCCGATCAATTCTTGTGTCATGTATGAGTCAATTAATGCTAATAAGCAATTGGACCTACCTTCAAAACCGACACTATCTGATGGAACTGCTGGTGGTGTAGAATTTGGTTCTATCACTTTTGAATTATGTAAAGATGTGATTGACCATTTTACAGTAGTTTCAGAAGAAGAAATAGTTAAAGGCATCCTAATAGGAATTGAAAAGCACCATCAATTAATCGAAGGTGCAGCTGGTACAGCCATTGCTGGTTTTTTGAAATATAAAAAAGATTTAATTGGCAAAAGAGTTGTTATTGTCATGTGTGGTGGAAATATTAGCTCTGAAGTATTAAAATCAATTCTATGCTGAAAATTATTGATTTACCTACTATTAAATCGATACTCCCCAAAGCTGATTTAATTAATGAAATAGAGAAGGGATTTGTAGCCTACTCAAAAGGTGAGGTCATTGTACCACCTGTGGGTGAGTTAAGTTTTGATTCTCCTCCAGGGGACGTACACATCAAATATGGTTATATAAAAAATGATAGTATATATGTTGTAAAGATTGCTTCTGGTTTCTATCAGAATTCATCGATTGGTCTTCCAACAGGAAATGGTATGATAATAATATTTGATAAACAATCCGGCAAACCAATTGCAGTATTAAATGATGAGTGCTATTTAACGGATGTTCGTACAGCTATTGCGGGAGCTATTTGCGCTAAATATCTTGCTCCTAAAAATATCAAAAACATTGGCATTATCGGTACAGGAATACAAGCGAGGATGCAACTTGAGTACTTAAAAGATGTTATTGATTGTAAAAAAATAATGGTTTGGGGTAGAAATCCTGAATCAGTAATTAAATATCAAAATGAAATGAATGAAAGTGGATTTGTTGTCTCAACAGCAACTAACATTGATGAAGTCATTGATAATTCTCAATTAATTGTAACATGTACTGCTAGTGAAAATCCCTTAATTAACTCAGTAAAACAAGGTACCCATATTACCGCAATGGGTTCAGACACAATCTCAAAACAAGAATTGCATTCTTCAGTATTATTTGATGCAGATCTCATAGTGAGCGACAGCTTCTCTCAAAGTCGTGAGAGAGGTGAGATTCATCATGCATTGAATGATGATTTGCCTTTTAATAGAGTGATAGAATTAGGAGAAATTATTTTAGGTAAGAAAGAAGGTAGAACTAATGATGCTCAAATCACTGTTGCTGATCTTACTGGAGTTGCAGTACAAGATATACAGATTGCCAAAGTTGTTTTAGATAATTTAGAGTAAAAATTTGAGAACTAACTATTTTATCGTAATTTCAATTGAAATTTATAAAGGAGGTATCTAATGATACGATCTTTAAGAAATCTAATCATTATTTTATCATTATTTTCTTTTAGCTTCGCTGAAGATTTAGCATTGGGTTCTGATATTCCTTTAGCTGATGTGAAAATGGTAGATATCAGTGGAAAGAAAGTTAGCCTTAATGATGTTAAAATGAAGAATGGTCTATTAGTGAATTTTTCATGCAATACCTGCCCATGGGTAGTGGCATGGCAAGATAGATATAATGGATTGGCAGAAACCAGTATGAAAAATAATATTGGTTTTATTACAATTAATCCAAATTCTAAAAACCGTGAAAAAATTGGCGAAGGTTTGAAAGATATGAAAAAATTCTCAAAAAAATATGATCATGATGATTTTCTTTATACTGTAGATGAAGGCTCACAGCTTGCAAGAGCTTTTGGAGCTTCAAAAACACCTCATATCTATTTGTTTGATTCAAATGGTAAGCTGGTTTATAAAGGTGCAATCGATGACAATGCGAGAAAACCAAAAAAGGTTAAGAAACCATATCTTTTGGATGCATTAAATGCTCTAGGCTCAGGTAAATCTATTAAAGTAACAGAAACTAAAGCACTAGGCTGTAGCATTAAATTTGCCGAAAAATAATTTTTAGGGATTAAATATTTTTTTAATCCCTAAAAAATATATATTTAATTTATTTAATTCAATATTCTTGAAGTAGATTTCCTGTCTATAAAAATGCGGAAATTTATTTTTAAATACTTCTTTATTTTATTTCTTTTATTCTCATCATCCTTATTTGCTGATGATGAGACAATAAATATTTCCACGTTCCCTCGTCCAATAATGTCTGCTGGACTAGTATCTGAAAAAATTATTATTGATGGTTTTGTTAATGAACCTGATTGGGCAAGAGCAGATTCGATAACAGATTTTTATCAAACGCAGCCTGTCCCAGGATTAAGAGGAACAGAGCGCACTGTTGTTCGAGTTTTATATGATGCTGAATTCTTATATGTTTCTGCAGTTTTGTATGATTCTGATCCAAGTGGAATAATAATTCAAAGCCTAGAACAAGACTTTGAATCTCAAGATAATGATTGCTTTGCTATTATGTTAGATACTTTTAACGATGATAAAAGTGGGTATGGATTTCTTTTTAATGCTGCAGGCGCTATAAAGGACATGTATATAAATAATGATGGATCTAGTATCAATAGTGCCTGGGAAGGTATTGTGAATAGAAAAACCTCAATTCAAGATCACGGATGGGAGATTGAACTGGCTTTCCCATTAACAAGTTTAAGATTCAACCCAAATGAAGGTTCTCAAGATTGGGGTATAAACTTTTTAAGGCGGATCCGAAGAAAAGGTGAAGATATATATTGGAGTCCGATTGAACCTTATGAAAAATTACTTGTAGTTTCTAAAGGGGGTACTCTAAAAGGTCTTGAAAACATTAAGCCAGGACGTAATCTGCAGTTAAAACCTTTTGTGATTGGTAATCAACTTAACGTTGATGAGTCATCTAATAATTCAGATGCGGGACTTGATTTTAAATTTAGTGTTACTCCTAGTTTAACATTGGATATGACATATAATACTGACTTTTCACAGGTAGACTCTGATGACGAACGAGTAAATCTCACCCGATTTCCATTGTTCTTCCCTGAAAAGCGAGATTTCTTTTTAGAGAATGCTGGAATTTTTGAATTTGGTGATATATCTAACTATACCTATCGTATGAAGCCAGAAAGATGGAGTCGGTCTTTTACGATGTTTCATAGTCGCAGAATAGGTCTTGAAAGTGGAAGCCAAATTCCAATACTTGGTGGCGGTAGATTAAGTGGTAAGGTTGGTAATTTTGATGTAGGCTATTTAAATATGACTTCCGAAGCAATGGGCGATGTACCACTTATGCGATTTAATGTGGCTCGGGTTCGTCGGAACATTTTCCAAAAATCTAATATTGGTGCAATTTTCATTGATAGAAATTCTGATGGTCAAAGTAGAAAACATCAATCTACCGGTATTGACTTAAATTTGAAAATTGATAAGTTATTAATTTACTCTTATGTGGCTCAGACAGATAATCCAGACATGAAAAATGATAATTTAGCAGGGCGAATCGTTATGGCATGGCGTAATAATGAGTGGGACCTTGCAGCATATTATAAAAAAGTTGAAGAAAATTTTGACCCTCAAGTTGGTTTTATTCAACGGAAGAACGTGAATGAGACCTTTGCTACTGTTGGAAGGCATAAACGGTTTTCAACGGGACGCTTTCGTAATATAAATCCATATGTTCAAGTTAACCAATATGATAACCTTGGTGGTTATATGGAATACAGAGCATTAAAGGCAGGTTTTGATGTCCTTTTTGCAAATCGTGCCATGCTATTTACGGGCTTAACACAAACTGAGGAAGAGATAAAAACAGCATTTACGTTATATGGCGCTGAAGTTCCAAATGGTAATTACAAATATACAAATTTAAGTGCGTACTACCGTGGCGACAATACTAGGTTAATAACGCTAAATGGTAATTTTAATATAGGTAAATATTTTCATGGTGAACGAAGTTCATATGGAATCTCAGCTGAAATAAAGCGTGGGTATCGATTCAGTGTAGATTTTGGGCTGAACAAAAATTACATCAAATTTCCTGATGCTGAAGTCAATGCTGATGTATATAATCTAAAAATCAAATATAATCATTCCGTAAATTTATTAAGCAAGCTCAATTTTCAGTATAATAAAGCAGAAGAAAAATTGGTAACTAATTTTAGGGTAAACCTTATTCATGCTCCTTTAAGTGACCTATTTCTAGTATATTCAAACATATCAGATTTAGCTGGAGATGAAAAAGATACTGGAATGATTGCACTAAAATTCACAAAGCTTTTTTCTCTATAGATTCCAATTATTTTATTTTATGTCAAAAAAAACATTTTCTATATGGCTTTTGCCAATAGATTCAGATAATCATTACTTATCCAAAATAGTTCAGTCTTTAAGCGAGGTGTATAATGCGCCATTTTTTCAACCACATTGTACTTTATTTAGTTCAATTAATAATTTAAAAAATGCTGAAAAAATTATTGACCAGATAGATATTGATTCTTTTAAAGTAGATGTTAATGGAATAAATCATTCAAATGATGTATGGAAAACAGTATTTATAGACCTTAAGAATACTATACAATTACAAAGTTTAAATTTGCTTTGGAAAAATTTTGAGGATGAAGAATATCTTTTTTCCCCTCATATTAGTTTAATTTATAAGTCACTAGAGATGGATAAAAGAAAGAAAATCATTCAAAATTTGTCAATTAAAAAATCTTTTTCTTTTGATAAAATTGCAATTGTTAACACAACAGTCCCTGTTGAATATTGGGAAACTGTTTATAGTAAACTCTTTTAAAAGATTTTAACGTTATGAAAAAGATAGCTCTCATTTCTTTTTTTCTCTCTATGCTTTTGGCACAGGATGATAAACCTTTTTCAATAAGTGTGTTAAGTGACCTTTCATTCTCAACTACGGATTCATCTTTTAATTCTAGTGGCCTTGAATTAGTAGCTATGGGTCATCTCAGGCC
>CEVL01000887.1_pt1 | contig 10794 bp, 13 predicted proteins | sample 427051 | NCBI WGS metagenome assembly CEVL01 (sample SAMEA2623673, study PRJEB7988) | marine metagenome | biome: marine biome (ENVO:00000447); feature: surface water layer (ENVO:00002042); material: "saline water (ENVO:00002010), including plankton (ENVO:xxxxxxxx)" | depth 5 m
TGTGAGTATTTTGAAAATATTTCAAATATAAAAACTAAATTACTAACTCTTAAAAAAGTTGGATTGGGATATATAAAAATTGGCCAACAAGCTACGACTTTATCTGGTGGTGAAGCTCAAAGAATTAAATTAGCAAAAGAACTCTCTAAAAGATCAACCGGTAGAACAATGTATATTTTAGATGAACCTACTACTGGTCTTCATCAACATGACATAAAAAAACTTTTAGAAATTTTGCATACTTTTGTCGCACTAGGAAATACTGTCGTTGTAATTGAACATAACTTAGATGTTATTAAAACCGCCGATTATATTGTGGATATGGGTCCAGATGGTGGTGTAAAAGGTGGAAAAATAATTGCAGAAGGTAAACCTGAAGAAATTTGTGAAGTAAAAGACAGTTATACGGGTAGTTTTTTAAAACCTATGTTAAATAATAAATTTAAAAAAACTGCTTAAGTTTTATGATGGTTTGTGTATAATTAATCTATGGGAAATCTTTTATCTTCATTACCAAAAACAATACATGCTTCTTTAGGCCTGGCAGTTATACTTTTTTTAGGGTTATTTTTTGGAAATGATGGTTTTGAGTTTGATAGGTATTTTTGGAGCTGGTTATTTAGATTTATACATGTAGTTGTAGCAATAATGTGGATTGGTTTGCTTTGGTATTTTAATTTTGTTCAAATACCAAATATGCCAAAAATCCCAGATGAACAAAAGCCAGCAATAGGTAAAGTAATTGCACCTGCGGCTCTATTTTATTTTAGATGGGCTGCACTTTTAACAATAATTTCAGGTTTAATATTAGGGTACTTAAGTGGATACCTACACGAAGCAATGACTTTAGGAATTACTTCGGGGGGTGGAAAAAACACAGCCATTGGTATTGGTATGTGGCTTGGTCTTATAATGGCATTTAACGTATGGTTTGTAATTTGGCCAAACCAAAAAAGAGCTTTAGGAATAGTTGAATGCGAACCGGACAAAAAAGCAAAATCAGCAAGAACTGCAATGCTATTCTCAAGAACTAATACTCTACTTTCATTACCAATGTTATTAACAATGGTAGCTGCACAAAACCTTTATTAGTCCTTATCTTCTTTTAATATAGTTTTTTGTGATACTTTAAGAAACACAAGTATTGGGTTTGCGATATATATTGATGAATAAGTACCAAAAAAAACTCCAAGTATCATTGCTAGAGAAAATCCTTTTAGTATCTCTCCACCAAAGAAAAAAATTGAAAATAAAGCAAGTAAGGTTGTTGTAGAGGTAATTATAGTTCTAGACAGTGTTTCATTAATCGAAATGTTTGTAAGTTCAAATATATTTATGTCTGAATATTTTCTGAGATTTTCTCTTACCCTATCAAAAATTACAACAGTATCATTCATTGAGTATCCAACTATTGTTAAAACAGCTGCGACTATAGATAGATTTATTTCCAAACCAAATAACGAAAAAATACCAAGTGTAATTATTACATCATGAAATAAGGCAACAATTGCGCCGAGACTAAATTGCCATTCAAAACGTATCCATATATAAATAAGCATTGCTGCAAGTGATAGGCAGATTGCTATAATACCTGATCTTAATAGTTCAGAACTTACTTTGGGACCAACGTTTTCTACCCTTCTAAACTCAAAAGTATTTCCTAATGATGATGTTAATTTACTTTTAATTTCACTAATAAAATTCGGATTATTAAAATCCTTCTTCTCAAATTTTATTAAATAATCATCTTCTTTGCCAAACTTTTTAACTGAAACATCGCCTAAATTAATTTGATTTAAGGAATCTCTTATGTTGGTAATAGTAACAGTTTTATCTTTGACTCTAAGTTCTATTAAGGTACCACCTTTAAAATCCACTCCAAAATTTAAACCTTTAAATAAAAGTAAAATAATTGAAATAAGTATCAATGATAAAGAAATAAAATTGAATAATTTATAAAATCTATTAAAAGCTAATTTTTTTATCATTTTAAATGATACTTTCTTTGTTCTTATTTTTTGTTACGTATAATGAGGTCAATAATCTTGCTATGAAATAAACAGAAAATAAGGTAGTGAATATTCCAACGCCGAGGGTTACTGAAAAACCTTTAACTGGACCAGATCCCATAAAGAAAAGAATAATAGCGGCTAATAAAGTAGTTATGTTTGCATCGATAACGGCAGTTTTCGATTTTTCATAACCGCTATCAAATGCAATTAAATTATTTTTTTCCCCTAAAATTTCTTCTTTAATTCTCTCGAAAATTAACACATTTGCGTCTACAGCCATACCTACAGTAAGAATTATACCTGCTATACCTGGCAAAGTTAAAGTTGCTTCAAATAAAGTTAAAATACCAACTAAAAGAAATAAATTTAAAATTAATGTAATATTGGCTATCAATCCAAAAATTCTATATTTTATAATCATAAAACAAATCACTAATAAAAAGCCAATTGCCAAAGCAATAATTCCAGCATTTATAGAGTCTTGACCTAAGTCTGGGCCTACTGTTCTTTCTTCAATTATTTTTAAAGGTGCAGGTAAAGCTCCAGATCTTAAAAGAAGGGCTAGATCGGTAGCTGACTGAAAAGTGAAATCTCCACTTATTTGACCAGACCCACTGACTATTGCATCTCTTATGACGGGAGCACTAATGATTTTTCCATCTAAAACTATAGCTAATCTTTTACCAATACCGGTAGTAGTTGCCTTGCCAAATCTCTTGGCACCAACTCTATCGAGACTAAAATTGACAACCGTTTCACTTGACTGACTATCTACAGAAGGATTTGCATCAATTAAATTATCACCACTTAATATAATTCTTTTGCTAACAATTGCCTCTTCAGAACCATCTTCAAAAATAAGTTTTTCTGACCCAAAAGTTTCCTCGGAACCCTGTATAATAAATCTAAAAGTTAAATTAGCTGTTTTACCTAATAAATTTTTAACTCTTGTAGGATCATCTAGCCCGGGGAGCTCAACAACAATTCGATCATTACCTCTTTTTAATATATTAGGTTCATTTGTTCCAACTTCATCCACTCTTCTTCTAATAGTCTCTAAAGCTTGACTTTGAGAAGCATCTTTTATTTCAACCAAACCATATTTTGAAAAATTTAGTTTAAATAAATTATTTTCCACAACAAAGTCAAATTCGTGTGACTTAAATTTTGGATAGTAGTTATTAACTATATTATTTTCTTTTTCTTCTAATATTTGTTTAACTTCAGAGATTTGACTATCTTTTACCTCAAATATTAAAAATTTATCCTCAATAATTTTAAAATTTCTAAGATTAATTTTTCTTTCTTTAAAATATTTTTTAAAAACAGGTATTGTATTTTGAAGTTTTTGAGTAATAACTGGTGAATTATCAATTTCTAAGAGTAAATATGAACCTCCTTGAAGATCAAGACCAAGTGTAATTTTTTTGTTAAAAATTAAATCATCTGATTTAATAAAATTAGAAAGAAAAATATAAACAAATATTAATGTAAAAGTTGTTATTAGAAAAATTCTAATTTTAGAAAAGTATAACACTTTGTATTAATGTTATTTTTTTGGTTGAGGAGTATTTAAAAGTCCTTGAATTCCAGTTGATCTTATTACTTCAACTTTAACATCGTCAGATATAGATATTTCAGCTCTATCATTATCCATTACTCTTTCTACTGTAGCAATAATTCCACCTGAAGTTATAACTTTATCCCCTCTTTTCAAACTTTCAACCATCAGTTTATGTTCTTTAACTTTTTTTTGCTGCGGTCTTATTAAAAAGAAATAAAAAACAACAAATATTAGAATTAGAGGTATAAATTGACCTATTCCTGAATTTTCCATTTAACTCCTTATTTTTGTTTTTATTTATACCATCTATATTGTTAAAACAACTCTATTTCTTTACTATTTTATCGAGATTATTCATATATGGTTTTAAGACTTCTGGAATTTTAATTGATCCATCAGATTGCTGATAATTTTCTAAAATTGCAATTAAAGTTCTTCCAACAGCTAAACCACTTCCGTTCAGAGTTCCTAAAAAAACAGTTTCGTTTTTTTTATTTTTATATCTAGATTTCATCCTTCTGGCTTGAAAAGAACCACAAGATGAGCAGCTAGATATTTCTCTGTATTTATTTTCTGCAGGTAGCCAAACTTCAATATCAAAAGTTTTCTCTGCGCTAAATCCCATATCCCCTGATGATAAAATTATTTTTCTATATGGAAGTTTAAGTAAATCTAAAATTTTAGTTGCACAGTTAGTCATTCTATCAAGCTCTATTAGACAATTATGGGGCTCTACAATGCTAACCAGCTCAACTTTGTAAAATTGATGCTGTCTAATCATGCCTTTTGTGTCTTTCCCATAACTACCTGCTTCTTTACGAAAACAAGGGGTAGAAGCGACTAATCTTAAAGGTAATTCATTTAAATGAAATATTCTGTCTTTACCCATATTTGTTAAAATAACTTCTGCAGTTGGAATCAAAAACTTACGATCATTTTTATCATCAAATTTAATTTCAAACTGATCGTTTTCAAATTTTGGTAATTGACCAGTACCATACATTGTACTTTCAGAGGCAATTAATGGTGGTGAAATTTCTTGATAACCATTTTGATTTGTGTGCACATCGATCATAAAGTTTGAAATTGCTCTTTCAAGTAATGCCAACTTATCTTTGACAAAAACGAACCTAGAACCAGTAGTTTTTGTTGCTAAATCAAAATCTAACATATTTAAATTCTCACCAAGTTCAAAATGTGATTTGGGTTTAAAATCAAATTTAGGTATACTTCCTGATTTTGATACCTCTTTGTTTGAACTTTCATCTTTTCCAACAGGAACGTCATCATATGGTATGTTTGGTAAAGAAGACAAAATATTTTCTAAATTAACTTTAATTTCCTTTAGTTTGTTTTCCAAAACATCAATTTTTTTTGAAATAGATTTTGATTTTTCAAATAAATCTTTATTTTTTGATTTAGAGATTTCTTTTTTTTCTTTTTCTAAATTTTCTTTTTCTTGAATTAATTTTCTATTATTTTCATCTAACTCTAGTAACTTGTTTAAATCTAAATCTAGAAATCTTTTTTTTAAAGAATCTTTAAATTTACTGGGGTCATTTCTGATATCTTTAATATTATGCATTATTTTTAGCTTTTTTTTCAATTATATTTACTGAAAATATAGACAATTCATACAAAATTAAAAGTGGTATGGCTAAGCCTATTTGTGTTACTGGATCGGGAGGTGTAAGTATTGCGGCTGCAGTAAATATAATTATTACAACATATTTTCTTCGTTCTTTTAGAAATTGAGAATCGACAACTCCAACTCTTGCTAGCAAGCTTAAAACTACTGGAAGCTGAAAGCTTAAGCCAAAAGCAAAAATTAATTTCATAATTAATGATAAATACTCGTTTACTTTTGCTTCTAACTGAATAGGTAAATTTGTGTTGAGTCCAGTTGATTCAAAAGATAAAAAAAACTTTATTGCTAAAGGCATAATTAAATAATAAACAAGCATTCCTCCTAAAAAAAATAAAATTGGTGTTAAAACTAAATATGGTAAAATTGCAGACTTTTCGTGTTTATAAAGACCAGGTGCAATAAATTTCCATATTTGCATTAATATGAATGGACATGTTACAAAAAATGCAGTGAAAAAAGAAACTTTTATATAAGTTAAAAAAGTTTCTTGAAGTGCTGTAAATATCAATCTTCTTTCAACACCATCGTTTTTTACAGCTTTTGAATATGGTTCAACTAAAAATCCATACAAATATTCAGCAAAAAAATAACAGATTATAAAAAAAACAAATAAAAAAACAAACGAGTGAATTAATCTTTTCCTTAATTCTACAAGGTGTGAAATAAATCCTGTTTCGTTTTCAGTTTTTGTCATCTTCGCCTTTACTTATTTTTTTTTTCTCATTTTTTTTAATTTCATTGTCATTGTCATTTTCACCAATTATTGAAACCTCTTCTTGTATTTGATTTACATATCTCTTAGCTGTACCAATCCAAGAACCTATTTTTTTTAACATAATTGGAAAATCTTTTGGGCCTATTACAACAATTGCGATTCCGACAACGATTAATATTTCAAACCAGCCAATTTGTGGCATCGGATTTACTCTTTTTTATTATTTGAATCTTGATTATTTTCAGAAATGTTCTTTGGCTCAGTATCCTCCGTAACGTCAGATGCCATACCTTTTTTAAAACTTTTAATACCTTTTGCAACATCTCCCATTAGGCTTGAAATTTTGCCTCTTCCAAACAAAAGGACAACTAGTATTACAACAACTGCTATTTGCCAAAATCCTATACTCATAAGTATTTATAACCTTTTTAAATTAATAATTCAAAGTTTCTTTTACTATTTGTCCTCATTTTTCAAGGTACCACTTAACATTTCATCTATGTTTGAATAGATATTTTCTTTTTTCTCATCTTGTTTTTCTTTATAAAATTTTCCTGTTCCAAATATTGAAGAATCAATATTGGTACTATCAATTAAACCTGCGGTTCCAAGCTCATCAACCGTTGGTAAATCAGATAATTTTTTAAGACTAAAATGACTTAAGAAATTATCTGTAGTTACATACTGTATAGGTTTACCTGGTACATCTTTCCTACCATGAGGTTTCACCCAATCTAATTCCATTAATATTTCTAAAGTGTTAGTTCCAAATGCAACGCCACGAATTTCCTCAATTTCGGCTCGAGTTACAGGTTGGTGGTAAACAATGATTGCAAGAGTCTCTATTGCGGCTTTTGAAAGTTTTTTTTCAACGTTTTTTTGTTGCGACATTAAACTTGATAGGTTTTCTGCTGTTCTAAAAGACCATTTTTTTGATATACAAACTAGATTAATGCCTCTGCTAGAGTAAAATTTTTGTAACTTTTCTAAAGTTTTTAAAACATCTATTTTTTTTGAAACTCTAGTTTCTATAGTGTCAATATCAAGAGGTTCAGCAGCAGCAAAAACAATAGCTTCTACTTCTCTATCGCCAGAGCTAAGTTTTTCTGGAAAATTTAATACATTATTTTTTTTTATTTTACTCATTTTTTTGTTTAATAAATATATCAGAAAATAATTTTTCTTGTTTAATAATTAAGTTTCCTTCTTTAACTAATTCCAACGAACCTGCAAAAATCCCAGCTTTACCTGTTCGCTTTGAAGATTTTTCAGATTTAAAATTTTTAGGTATAAAATCTTCAATATTTTTCCAGCTTGTTAAACTTGTAATAAAATTTTTAATAGTCTTAATTCCATCTTCAGTGGTAAATACAGGTAATCTTGGAATATTAATTCTTTGAAAATCTTTAGTCATGATGATCGAAGCATAACTTTTTAAAAGCTCATATAATGTTAATGAGTAAGTGCTATTGTATATAGATTTAATTCTACCTTTCATTCCTCTCATATAAACATCTTTACCCAAACGTTTTCTTTTAAGCATTTGATCTGAGAGTAATCTAATTAACTCTAATTTTTTTAATTGTAATTTAAGTTTTTCTGCAACTTCTAGAGCTTTAAACTCTTCTTCGTCAGACTCAGGAAGTAGCAACTTAGATTTTAAGTAAGCTAACCAAGTTGCCATTAATAAATATTCTGAAGCAATTTCTAAATTAATATTTTTAGCTTTTGTAATAAATTCATGAAACTGATCAGCTAATTTTGTAATAGATATATTTTCTAAATTTACCTTTTGTGATTTTGCAAGGTCTAGTAAAACGTCAAGGGGTCCACTATACTGTGTAAGACTAACTTTAAATTGATTAGAATCGTAATTTTCCATAACAAATATTAACTCAAAATTTTATAAAATTGTGACGTTTTTGTAATTATAAATTTATTAATTTTAGGTGAATTTTTGGCAACAATCGTCATTTCTTTAAAATTTCCATTGCAGTGTAAAACAATATTACAACCTGCGCTAAATGCTCTTTTAGTGTTTTCCATAATTGGAAACTTTAAACCCTTCATCGATATATCATCAGATATTATTATGTTTTTAAACCTAATTTTGTTTCTTATTAGTTTAATCACTTTTTTTGAATGTGTTGCTGTATTTGTTTCGTCAATATCAGAATAAATAATATGGGCTGTCATGGCAAAAAAAGATTTTTTATTTCTAAAAGAATAAAAATCTTTTTTATTTAGTTTGCTAATTTTTTCTTTAACAATGGGTGTTTTCTTATGACTATCTACTTTAGCTAAACCATGCCCTGGTATATGCTTAATAACCGTACCAATATTATTTTTTGTAAATTGATCAATGCAAAAATCCCCTATTTTACTTACAATCATAGGATCATAGCTGAATGACCTATCTCCAATAACATTATCAGAGTATTTTCTTCTAACATCTAGCACAGGAAGGGTATTTATATTAATACCTGTGCTTTTTAATATGAATGACAATTGTTTAGAAAAAATTTTGTAATACAAATAGAATTTTCTTTTGTCTTTCTTGTAAATGTTGCCAAAAAAATTCCCTGTGAAAATGGATGTATCAAAGAGTTTTTTAAAACGATTAACTCTGCCACCCTCTTCATCAATTAAAATTGGATAATTATTATCTTTAAATATTTTTTTAATACTTTTTGTTAACATATTTAATTGATGAAAAGACTTAATGTTTCTAGAAAAAATAATAACGCCCCAAGGTTTATATTTTTTTAAAAATTTTTTTTCATTAGTGGTTAATATAGTAGATTTTAAACCTGTAATAAAAGCTCTTCTATTTTTAATCATTTTCAAGCAATTTCCAGAAGCGATATTTTTTTTTATCTTTTGAAACCTTGTTTTCAACATATTCAATAACATTATCGGTATCATTTTTTAATAGAGGCAGATTTGAGGAATAAGTATTAATCTTTTTATTTATATTATCAAAAGATCTATAATAGTTTTTTTCATTTTCGTCTGAAAAATAAAATTTACCGGTTAGAAATATAAATACAAATATTACTATCACGTATAAGACGTACTTTAATTCTTTAAACATTACATTTTTTCAGGTGTTTCAACATTTAAAATTTTCATTCCAGATTTAATTACATTTGAAACTGATTTAAGAAAAACAAGTTTATCGTCTGCAATTTTTTTATCAGGAGTAATAAATCTTTTGCTTTCATCATCTTTTCCCATATTCCAATAAGAATGAAATTCGGAAGCTAGCTCGTATAAATAGACAGGTAACCTATGTGGCTCTAGTTTGCTTGAGGCAATTTCAATACATAGCGGCCATTCTGAAATTTTTTTAAGAATTTTTAATTCTTCATTTGTATAATTAAAATTATAATCTTTAATATTTATTTCATCGTCAATTTTTTTTCCAACATTCCTAAAGACTGATGAAATTCTAGCATAACAATATTGAACATAATATAATGGGTTTTCTCTTGATTTTTCTTTAACCTTGGTAAAATCAAAGTCTAATTCAACATCGCTGCTTCTATTTAACATAATAAATCGTGTTGCATCTTTTCCAACCTCTTCAATCAAATCTTCAACTGTTATGTAGTCGCCTTTTCTTTTTGACATTTTAAAAGGTTTTCCATCTTTAATTAATTTAACAAGCTGACTTACTTTACAAATAAGTAAATTTTTTTTTCCAGAAATTGCCTCAACTACTGAAGTAATTCTTTTTATATACCCTGCGTGATCAGCTCCCAAAATATTAATTAAAACATCATATTTTCTATCTAATTTATTATTATGATAAGCAACATCGCTTGCAAAGTAAGTCCATGATTTATCTGTTTTTTGTAAAGCCCTGTCTTTATCATCACCAAAATCTGTTGATTTAAACAGTAACTGGTTTCTTTCAGTCCATTTAGAACTTTTTTCACTCTCTGGTGCTTTAATTTTACCTTCATAAACAAAATTATTTTTTTTAAGTTTATTTATAGTTTTTTCAACTTCATTATTATTTACAATGTCCGTTTCACTAATAAATTTATCGTGAACTATTCCAAGATTCTTGAGGTTAAATTTAATTAATTTTAAAGATTCTTGAACTGAATAACTTGTAAGTTTTGATGATATTTTTTCAAAGTTATCAAAATTTAAATCCTTATTATTTTTGATAATATTTTTAGCAATATCAATAATGTAATCGCCTGGATATAAGTCAGCATTATCTTTTGGAAAAGCCTCTTTTTTGAGAATTTCTCTTATTCTGAAATAAACAGATTTTGAAAAATGTAAAATTTGATTTCCATAATCATTAACATAATATTCTTTGCTAACAGTATGATTATTAAATAATAATAAATTTGATAAAACGTCTCCTAGTATTGCTCCACGACAATGACCAACATGAAGTGGTCCTGTTGGGTTAGCAGAAACGAATTCAATAAGAAATTTTTTTTTTGTAATTTTTTTATTTACACCAAAATTATTACCACTTGAAATTACTTCTTTTAAAAAATTATTCCAAAAAGAATTTTTAAATTTAATATTGATAAAACCTGGTTTAGCTATTGAAATATCTTCGATTTCAGTATCATCATTTTTAATTAAACTTACTAATTGATTTGCAACATCTATAGGAGATTTTTTATTAGGTTTAGCCAAAACCATTGCGACATTGGTTGAAATATCACAATTAAATTGTGGAGGTGGAATATCAACATTTATCCCTTTTAAATTTTCAGGGACTTCAATAAGTTTATCTTTATTAGCTTGTTTAACTACTTTTAAAATTTTTTCTAAATAAAGATCAAATATATTCATTTAGCACTATTATATAAATTAATTGCAT
>CEVL01089195.1_pt1 | contig 10743 bp, 6 predicted proteins | sample 427051 | NCBI WGS metagenome assembly CEVL01 (sample SAMEA2623673, study PRJEB7988) | marine metagenome | biome: marine biome (ENVO:00000447); feature: surface water layer (ENVO:00002042); material: "saline water (ENVO:00002010), including plankton (ENVO:xxxxxxxx)" | depth 5 m
GCGGTAAAGCGCTCGCGGGGACGTTTCCGCGCGGTGCGCGCGGTGCGCGTCGCGATCTCCGGCGCGCGATCGCTCGAAAGCAATCAATAATTAAAAAATATCATGGATTTTTTTATGGCAGAGGTTTCAGTCAGAGAAAGTGCTCGGCGATGGCGCACCGAACGCCGCCGCCGCCGACGCGCTCGATGGTGTCAAAGTCAACGGAGACGATGCGATCTTCGAACGCGGCGGTGAGGACGCGTCGTTGGTCGGGGGTGAAGGCGCGCCAGGCGCGCGCGGAGGCGACGAGCGCGGGCGCGCCGTCGGCGCGACGAACCTCGAGGACGTTGCCGCAAAAGGCGTCGACTTGGGCGAAGGTGATGTCGACGACGGTGCGACCGCCGGTGGAGAGAGCGTCGAGGACGCGTCGGCGAGCGTCGGGGTCGGGGATGGATTCGGCGCACACGACGGCGACTGAGGTGCAGACGCTGAGCATGACGTTGGTGTGGTAGATGGGTCGACCCTTGGCGTCCAATGATGTGAACGTGATGGGAGTCAAACCCTCCGCTTTGCAGTGTTCGTGCACGACGTCTTCGTGCGCGCGCTCGGAGAGCGCGACGAAGGCGACGCGCGCTTCGTGGTCGATGACGAGAGAGCCGGTGCCTTCGAGGAATTTCGGCGGATCCGCCTTCTCAAACTTGAGGAGAGAGTCGTCGACGACGAGGTTCGGGTTTTGATGCTTCAAAAACTCGATGATGTCCTCTCGTCGCTCCCGTCGGCGATTCTCGTCCTTCATCGGGAAAAGTTTTAATTTCCCGTCGCGAAGCGTGTGCCAGTTGTTCGGAAACACGGCGTCCGGCGTATCGTGAGACGAGTCGTGTGAAAACAAGCTGATTCGCACACCCATCGATCTTAGCCCAGCGTACAGCGCTTTAAACTCCGCGGACACTCTCTCTCGAATCTCCAACGCGCTCATGCCGTCATTCGTTGAATCCATGAAATGGTTATCGCGAGCGGCGTGCGCGTTGAGCGCAAACGCGCTCGGAGCGATCATCAGGCACGCGTTCGAGCTCTGTCGTCCAGACGTCGACGCATCACCCGTTCGCACGACTTTCGACTCTTGGAAAAATCCATCGCTCGGCCCGACGAGCGCGTACCGTTTCTCACCCTCGGCGTCGTCGAACGCCGTCGACGTCGCCGCGCGAACGCCTCGCTCCCTCAACCAATCAAACAAATCTCTCCCCGCGTGCTTCAGCATCAGCGTCCCCAACGCGTCTCGTCGCTCGTACACGTCCACCATCAACGGATTCTCTCGCACTCGATCCCGTCGCACGAGCACCGCCGCCCCGCCGCTCGCGTCTCGCTCCTCTCGCGTCGCCGCGCGAACGCACGCCGACAGTTCCTCCCCTCCTCTCGCGCTCCCGACGACGGGAAACGCGTCTCGAACCACCGCGCACGCGTTCGGGAGCGCCTCCGATTCCTCTTCCTCCACCCACAGCGTCGTCCACGGCGCTCGCATCGCGCTCTCGGCGTGCGGTCGACACAGCGCGAACGCGCCCGCGTCGCCCTCGACGTCGCCCTCGACGAGCGTCCATCGGTGCATCGCCTCGCGCGCGGTCGGACACGCGTAAAACGAAGGTTCACGCGTCGACTCGGCTCTCCTCAGCGCCGCCGTCGTCGTCCTCAGCGCCGCGCGTCGCATGCGCCGCCTTTTGGGGACGGTTGGCGCGTTCGCGCGCCATTCCTCGACGACGCCCGCGACGCGCGCGCGCGAACGATCGCGTCGCGTCGCGTCGCGTCGCGCGATGGATCGAACGATGCGCGCCCTCCTCGGCGCGCGCGCGTCGGAGAAATTCCTCGAGGGCTTCGCCAAGTCGGCGTCCATGATCATCCTCTCGGAAATCGGTGACAAGACATTCTTCATCGCCGCGCTCTTGGCCGTGCGGCACGCGCGCGCGGTCGTGTTCCTCGGCTCGTGGTCGGCGTTGACCGTCATGACGGCTCTGAGCGCCGTCGTGGGCGCGGCGGCGCCGACGCTGATCAACGCGGAGACGACGCATCGCGCGGCGACGACGTTATTCTTCGTCTTCGGCGTGCGGTCGCTTCGAGACGCGATGACGTCGAGCGGTGACGACGGCGACGCGAGCGAACTCGATGAGGTGGAGGCTGAACTCGCGGGACGACGCCGACGGTCGCGCGCGTCGGCGGTGTTCGCGGAATCCTTCGCGGTGACGTTTCTCGCCGAGTGGGGCGATAGGTCTCAAATCGCCACCGTCGGTTTAGCGGCGGCGAGCGATGTTTTGGGCGTCACGCTCGGTGGAAGTCTCGGTCACGCCGCGTGCACGGGCGTGGCCGTGCTCGGCGGTCGTCGACTCGCCGATCGCGCGCAGAATTCCGAGCGCGTCGTCGCCGCGGCGAGCGGCGTTTTTTTCACGCTCTTCGGCGTCCACGCCGCGCTCGTCGGTCCGCCGTCGTGAGCGCGGGCGTGGTCGTCGCGCGTCTCGCGCGTCTCGCGTCCTCCTCCGCCGCGGGTATGTATTTGTATCACACCGTTTCACGGGTTTAGGTCCTCTCCGCGATCTCCGTGCGCGTCTCTTCGTCGTCCCGAAACCGCCGGGCGCGCGTCTGTCGACTCGACTCGACTTTTAAAATCTTTTCGTCACATTCCACCGCGTCGCGCGTCTCCCGCGAGTTCTCGAGACGCGCGGCGACGCGCGCGGTGCGCGGTGCGCGGCGTTCGATCGTCATGGAGGACGAGGACGCGTACGACGCGCTGGAGAGGTGCGAGAGGACGGTTGACGCGCGCGATTCGAACGGCGTGACTCGGCACGTCGAGACATTCGTGGAGGATGTCTGGAGACGACGAGGACGCGATCGAGCGAGTGATTGACGATGCGATGATGTCTTCTCTGTGTGTTTTCGCGGCGACGCAGCGCGCACGAACACGAGGGATTGTTGGAGGCGGAGGCGGCGCGAGAGGAGGACGAGGAGGCGCGAGACGCGTTCGGAGGCGGAGACGGTAATTTGGATGAATCTTTCGCGCGTTTGTACGCGTATTTCAACGCGAAGGGGTACAGGTGCGCGCTCGCGTCGAGGGTGGTGAATCTGTGCACGCTCGGGTTCACGATTTGGTTGAGCGGGTTTCTGTTGTTGTACGTAAACTACGACTATTTGCGGACGACGTGCGCGTCCGAGCCCGAACAGTGCGATATATTGAGAGATGCGGTGTATGGGGAACCGTATCGATACGGTGGGTGGGTGAGGAACGGTGTCGTGACTCTGTATTTGATTTTGTTTTCTTTGTATTGGATTTGGAGCGCGATGACGTTGGCGCACGACGCGGCGCCGTTGGCGGCGATGCGCGCGTTTTGCAACCAAAAGCTCGCGCTGAGCGATAGAGATTTGTACACCATCACCTGGCCCGAGGTGCTTCAACGCGTCGTGCACTTACAGGCGACGACACGACTGAGCATCTCGCGCGATTTGAACGAGCACGACATCGTGGCGAGGATTTTGAGAAAGGAAAACTATCTCACGGGCATGGTCAACAGAGACGTGTTGCGGCTCTCGCTCGACGTTCCGGGGATGCGCGACCATCGATGGTTCACGAAGGTTATCGAATGGAACATCGATTTGGCGGTGTTTCACGGAATGTTTGACGAACACTTCAACATTCGACCGTCTTTTTACGACGTAACGGCCCTTCGTCATCGGTTCAGGTGTCTCGCCGTCATCAACGCGATTCTTTCGCCGTTTGTCGCCATCTTTCTCTCGATGTATTTCGTGTTGTCGTACGCGGAAAAGTTTTACAACACGCCCTCCACCGTCGGTGCGAGAGACTGGAGTTCGTACGCGTACTGGAGAATGCGCGAATTCAACGAGTTGCCGCACTTTACGCAACAGAGATTGGCGGCGGCGTATCCTCACGCGAAAAAGTACGTGGCGCAATTCCCTTCACCCGTCGTGAACATCGTCGCCAAGTTCGTGTCGTACGTGATCGGGTCGTTCGCTGCGTGCGCGCTCTTTTGCGCCGTGGTAGACGATAGATTACTTCAGGCGTATATAGGTGATCGAGATTTGCTGTGGGTGACGGCGGTGCTCGGTACAATTTTAGCGTCTTCGCGCGCGTTGATGGCGACGGAGAACGCGGTGTTCGAACCGAACGCAGTCATGTCCAAGATTGTATCGCACACGCACTACTTGCCGAAACACTGGCGAGATGCCGCGCACAAAGAAGACGTTCAGGGTGAATTCAACGCCTTCTTTTCGCTGAAATCAGCCATGTTTCTCGAAGAGATTGCATCTGTCTTCGCGGCTCCATTCGTGCTGTGGTTTCCTCTCTGCGATTCCGCCGACGACATCATCCAGTTCGTTCGCCAATTCACGACGAACAAATCTGGCGTCGGAGACATATGTTCGTTGAGTGCGTTCGATTTCAACCGTCACGGTAACAAGAATTACGGCGCCCCGAGTCACGCGGAAAAATCGAATCGAAGCAGACAAGGGAAAATGGAAAAGAGTTTTTTAACGTTCCAGGCGACGTATCCAACATGGGAACCGGATACGTCCGGACGTAACATGCTCAATTCGTTGAATGGATTTTCGAACACGAACGAAAGTGCGCTCGGAAAATCCGCGGACCTCAGCGCGAGTGTGCTGAAGAGATCGTTTCACAATCTCAAGGACGCGCCGACGTCGAGCAAGGGTGACGTTCGTCATCGATTTGATCGCGGCTCTTCCCATCGCCCACCCGCGCATGGAAGTGGATCAATGTTCCACCCATCCTTCATCAGCGACACACAGGAACTACACACTCTCTCTGAAACGCTCAGCGCGAGTCAAACGGTGTTGCAACACTTCTACGAAGAGCAAATGGAGGACACGATTCGCGACGACACCGCGGCACGAACGAGTCCGACTCGTGATGACGCGATGAGTGAGCACGAGAAGGTTGAGGTACCGACGATCGATCAGATTCAAATGTATCAGCGACCACCGCCCTCGATCACGCCGCTGACCACTTTCCCTGAGGAAATTCCTCTCGTTCGCGCGCAAAACGGAGCGCCGTCGGTGTTGGATTCGTGCGTTCTCCCGACATCGACGGTTTTACCCGCCATCGAGCGCGATGACAACATTTTAGATTTGTAAGATACTGTACTCATAGGCTACTACAACGAACTACTTCTTTGCTTTCTTCGCCGGTTTCGCGGGCGTCTCGTTCGCGCGCTTCACCGCGCCGCGGGTCTTTCTCGCGATTGGCGTCGGGTCCTTGGATTTCGGTGTCGCTCCCTCCTTGGCCGGAGTCTTCGCCTTGGCCGAGGTTTTCGCTTTCGCGGGTGTCTTGGCCGGTGTCTTCGCCTTGGCCGGTGTCTTCGCCTTGGCGGGCTTTTTCTTGTCCTCGCTCGCCTTTTTCGCCGCCTTTTTCGGCTTTTCCGTGGACAAAATCGCCTTGTACCCTGGAAAATCGTAATCGATACCCGCCGCCGCGATCTTCGCGCGTCGTTTCTCCTCCGCTTTGATCAACCCCGCGTTTCGTTTTCTCGTTTCTGCCTCCGTTCTCTCTCTGTTATGCGTCGCCGCCGCGCGTCGCTGCCACGGCACCGTCTTAAACTTCGTCCCCGTCCCCTCGAACGTCTTCGGGTGCACTTTCTCCGGCTCCAACAGCTCAATCTTCAACACTTGATTCGCCAACAAGTAATTATTCATGCTCTCCGCCACGATCTCCGCCACCTCGGGGTGCTTAAACTCCACGAACGCGTAGTGTTTGCTCTTCCCCGTCTTTTTATTCCTGCTCACCTTGACTCGAGTCACCTCACCGAATTGCCCAAAGTACTCCCTCATCTGCGCCTCGTAAAAGCCGTGCGGCACGTGTCCGACGTAGATGACGCGAGGGAGTTCGCGCTTGGCGCCCTTTCGCGCCTTTTTCACCGCGACGAGCGGGATGACATCGCCCGTTTTCTCCATGCGTTTCCCGGCGGCGGTGGCGGCGGCGGCTCGCGACGTTTTCAAAGACGCGGCGGGCATGTCGCGCGGTGCGTCGAGACGACGGCGCGGGCGCGAAGACGAGTCTTTCGACGTCGGTCGATCTGTCGGTCCGTCCGTCGGTCCGCGGTGCGACGGTCGCGGGCGCAGACGCGTCGATGTGAGGAATCGCGCGTGGGGACTTTGGGACGCATCGGTCGGTCAGTGTACACGGATTTGTTATTGTCAATAATTGGTTAAGGATGTCGGTCTAGGACTCGAAGAGCCAATCGCTGAGCTCGGAGAATGCACCGGTGAAATTGATCTGTTCGATGCTCTGCAGGGTGTCGCGCACGATGTCGCGCACGCCCGCCTCGGCGAGTTTATCCTGAGTGTCCGGATTGCGCGCGGCGGCGGCGAGCACGGCGCCGCAGCACGATTCGACAATCTTTATGTCGCTGAGATGGCAGTTCATGGCGAACATGAGCGGTTCGTAGACTCCTTGTTGGACGAACGTGTGTTGTCCGAACTGGCGGCCGAGGTGAACGCAGACCCAGACGGCGCGGGACGCGGCGCGGACTATGCGCGCGTCCAGCGGGAAGGTGCGGAGAGTGACGGCGAGCGTTTCGAGGGCGCTTCCAGAAACAATCTGCGGTGCCTCTTGACCGAAAAAGGCGAGATCGCCCGAGACCAAACCACTGATCGCTCGAGAGCCGTGGAGTTGAATTTCCTTGTCCGACTCTGCGTGTCTCATCAACTCCAACGCGGCTTGTAAACCGCCGAGTTGATACAGTTGATGAGCGTTGGGGCCTTGGAAGATGCGAGAGATCGCGGCCAACGCGCGCGTCGCCCAAATCCACACGTCTTCTGCTTCGTGCCAGCCAACGGCGAACTCCATCGCTCCCTGTTCGCTCTCAAGCCAGCCAGATCGCGAAAGTTTATGATGGTGCGGCGTCGCCGCCAAGTGGATGAGCACCCGAGCCGAGCGCTTCTTTGCGTAATACATACTGTCTCGCTTTCGATTCACCGGTAACGGGCGCACCGCTTCGCACAAGGCGCTCAGTGTCAAAGCCTTCCACTGACGCTGGTCGCGAACCTTGGAAAACGACACTGAGTACAGAAGGTTGAACAACGACACCCGCCGTAATCCTTCGAGCATGCTCGCGGCTTCATCGTATACAAGCTGCTGGCGCTCCTCCATCTCGGCTTCTTCGACCGGCGGAGAAGGTGGGGCTCGCGTCTGGCGATTGCTCTTCAACTCTCCTAGTTCTTGTAAAAGCTCGGCAAGTCGTTGACGCAATTCTTCCAGCTCCTTCTCCAGTCGCGCTATTTCTTCCACCATTTGTCCCTTCTCCGTCTCGCACGCGTTCAGCTCAGCAATCTTCTCGTGAAGTTGACGAGCCTCTTGTCGCAGCTTGGACGCGTTCACATCGTCAGCAGTGCGAAGCGTCTCGTTGTTCGCCCTTTCTGTGGCAAGTTGGTTTTGCAATTCCGCGAGCTCGTGTTCGAGGCGTGCGATGGTCTTTTTCGCTTGCTCTTCGTGTTGCTCGAGCTGCAATTCCGCGGCTTCCTTCGCTGCATGTTTACGTCCCGAGTCCATTTCGAGCTCGCCCAGACGCTTGAGTTGTTCAGATAACCGCGCGCTGTTCGTGCTTTGCATTTCACGCACGGACGTGAGCTCTTCTTCCAGGAATTGAATTCGCGTATCTCTATTGCGCAGTAATGTGATGCCCTCGTCTCGAGAAGATTCGCACGCCTTGAGCTTCGCTTGCGTTTTTTGGAAACGGGAATTCAAAGTTTCCATGTACGACTCGTGCTCAACGATGATAAGCTCCTTCTCGCCCAATTTCTCACCGAGCGATTTAAGCTCGGCGTCTTGGTCTTCCAAGCGTTCGCGCATGGACTCGTTGATTTGAACCAAATCAGTGAGTTCTCGCCCGAGGTTGTCGTCACTGTCTTGAAGTTGCACAACCTCTCGCATCATGTTGTCAAGCTCTTCTTGCTTGGATACAAGTTCTTCGAGTAGACGCTCCTGCTCGCCCGCGAGGTTCGTTCTTTCTTCTTCGACTTCTTTGAGACGCTTCTGCAGTTGCATGACCTGCGTCTCGTGAGTAGACTTCAATCTGCGAGTACGAGCTTGCAACTCGGCGTTCTCCGTTTCAACCTGGATGCGCGTGCGCTCAGAAACAGCCGCGCGCTCTCGGAACGTGAGAAGATCTTCAGAAACAGCAGCCAACTGCTTCTCAACCTCATCCTTCGATAGCGTGAGCGCTTCTATTTTTGAAGCTTTGTGCTTACCGTCAACAGCGGATTTCGTGAGTTGAGCCGCTGCATCTTTGAGTCGTTTGTTCGCCGCTTCAAGTTCTTCTTCCAGATTTCCTCGTTGTTTGCCGCTGGAGTCCAGGGTTGACGATAGCTCTTCAAGCTTGTTCTCGGCAGTTCTGCACTCCGCGCGAGTCTCTTCTATGATTTGTCGAAGCTCAAAGTTTTCTTTTTCAGTCAAGATGAGCCTATCAGAAAGTTCTTTGATGGTCGCTCCTTCTTCGATCAGCTTCTTTTGAATCGTATCGACGCGGATTGTCAACATTTCTTTTTGTTCTGTGAGCTCTAGTGCACGCGCTTGAGCTTCGTGTACTCGCGTCGTGAGCCTGATGTTCTCCTCTTCAAGTTGCTGCTCCATTTCGGCCAGCTCTCGGGCTTCGACACCATCAAGTTTGGTGTTTCTGATAACGACACGCTCGGACAGACGCTTGCTCGCTCGAATATTGTCCTCTTGGAGGCTCTTTATTTCTTTACGCAGAGCAGCAGTGCTATCTTCTGCAAACTCGCACCGGTCTCGCAGGTCCTTGCACTGCTTCTCGGCATCCTCGCAGCGACGACGCAGAGTCTCGGTCTGTCTTTCTGCTTCTTCGTCGCGTACGGGCACACCCACGGCTGGTTCAGCCTTGACTGGTGTTTCAGCCTTCGGAGCGCTCACCGGCTTCGGTGCGCCCGTCGACATAGCGCGGTGATTTTCGTTGGCGATCGTTCCGAGTAGCAGAGCAACTAACGCGATGAGTGGATACACGAGCCAAGAAAGAAGACTCCAACGCTTCGAGGAGCAGACGGCAGCTTTTGCGGCGGAGGCGTGTGATTCGGACAACTTCACCATATCCTCGAGGCTCTTTTGAGTCGCTAGATGCTTTTCCTTCACCTTGTGTAGACTCTTGAGATCCCGATCCTTGAGCTTGGCGTTCTCGGCTTTGCTGTCAGAAAGTTTGGAGCGGTAATCGAATTCGAGCTTGTGAACTTCAGCCTTGTGCTTCTTTCTGAGAGTCTTCATGACTGCGTCGTGTTCGCTCACAAGTGCAGCCGTCGTGAGCGGTTCACCTTTCCGTTCATTCTCATAAATATCGATGCGATGCTGCAAAAGGTCAAGATCGTTGCGTAACTCTTCGTTCTCAAGCTGAGACTCGCGCAGCCTCTGCGCGCCTTCGTGCCTCGCATCCATGACATTGGCTTGCGCGTGCGCCATCAATCTTTCATTTTCAGCTTCGTGCACGCCCATCAGATACTCGACGTTTTGTTCGTGTTCTTTCCTTTGCACGTCGAGTTTATGCCTCGTCAACGCAAGTTCGGCGCGAAGAACCTTGAGCTCGCTGTTGGCTGCGATGGCGTCGTCGACTTGACAAGTCTTCTTCATAAGCGCGAGCTCTTTCTCGATCGCTCTCTGTGAGCTACCGGTACCAGAACGAGATGCCCTCAACGACGTCTCACACTCTTCAACCTCAGTGAGTACCTTGTCGTGCTTCGCGCGCAGAACCGTGAGTTCCGCCATTACCGTTCCGGAAGACACGCCGTATTTGAGATAGCCGTGATCCAAAGCCGAAAACGTACGAATGGCTTCTCTGACGCCGCTCTCTCGCACGGACGTTGAATGACCAAACAAAGAGCCCGAAAATAGGAGAAACCAGACGAGCATGGCGAAGGCGCTGTGCCGAGAGAGCAAACCTCGAACGACGCGCTTGGCGATGTTTTCCGGTTTGCGATTGCGCTTGCGCGCCTTGTATCGTCTCCACGCGCGTTGAAGTGTGATGACGGCAGCCAAACGTTTGGCTTCCTCGTCGGCATCGGCGTCAAAGTCACCTGTTCTGCCCGCGCTGTCGAACAACCGTTCACGGATATCTCTCGTCTTGGCGCTCTCGGCCAGCGCCACCTCTTGCTCGCGCTTCGTCTTTGATGCCTTCTGCAACTCCTTCTCAGCCTTTTGAAACCCAGTGGACGCGCGCTCGAGCTTCGCCTTCGTCTGCGCCAACGCCGCCTCCGCCACCTGCGCGGCACCCGGCAGTCCGCTCTTCCGCGCCATCTCCAAACGTTCCTTCGCCGTCCCGTACTCCTTCGCCACGGCTTCGAACGTCGTCTGCGCCGCCGCCATCCTCGTCTCCGCCAAGTCATACTCATCCTGCGCTTTCCGCAGGCGCGTGCCCTCCTTGGCATACAACCCAACCTCCGCTTTCTCGTCTTTTACCACCTCATTCGCCTCCTCCTCGACCGGTTTCTCCTTCGCGCTCGCGCCGCCTCTGAACACTCTCATGAAGTAATCCCCGAACGACGACGAGGGCGACGCCACCGTCGTCGGCGACGTCCCGTTCCCGTCCCCTTTCCCCTCGCTCGTCGTCGTCGTCTTCACCGTCGTCGTCTTCACCGTCATCTCACGCGTCGACGTCGTCTCCATCGTCGGTTCCGCGCCCATGGCGACCGCGCGAATGAATGAATGAATTCAGCGCGCGCGCGACGATCGATCGCCCGTCGACGCGCGCGCCG
>CEVL01015598.1_pt1 | contig 10699 bp, 14 predicted proteins | sample 427051 | NCBI WGS metagenome assembly CEVL01 (sample SAMEA2623673, study PRJEB7988) | marine metagenome | biome: marine biome (ENVO:00000447); feature: surface water layer (ENVO:00002042); material: "saline water (ENVO:00002010), including plankton (ENVO:xxxxxxxx)" | depth 5 m
AGACAGACTGGTTGCCTAATAATTACTTAAGTATTTCTTACTCATCTTTGAAAGATTTAACTCGAGATCTTTTTGAAGAAGTCAACAAAGAAGATGTTGTGGTATTTATGTCAAATAAAAATTCTGAAGAATTTATAAATTTGGTTTACGACTATGGATAAGACCCCAATATTTCCTCTAAATACAATTGTTTTTCCTGGTGGATATTTGCCTCTAAGGATATTTGAACCAAGATATTTAGAAATGGTTAAGAATTGCCTAAAAGAAAATAGTGGTTTTGGAATTGTTCTTTCTAATAATGAAAGTCATTATTCTATAGGTACCTATTGCAAAATTGTAGATTGGGAGCAATTACCTGATGGTCTTTTAGGAATTCTCACAAGAGGTAAATATAGATTTAAAATAAATAATTCATCAATAAAAGATGATGGTCTATTAGTATCTGATATTAGTAGTATTGACGAACCAGAAGATCAGGAAATCCCTAAGGAACTCATGCCTTATTCAAACTTTCTCAAAAGAGTGCTTGATGAATACCCAAAGTTTTATCATGAAGACGCGCCAACATATTATAAAGACTCTCAATGGGTTGGCTCTCGTCTTGCTGAAATACTTCCAATGTCTAGTAGCGAAAAACAAGTAATATTGGAAACTGAAGACTATTTAGTTAGATTGTATAAGGTAAAGGATTTTATCGATTCAAAAAAAACGAATATAAACGTTTTATAAATTTTTAAAAATACTTTTAGAAGCATTTATAACTTTATTAATATCTTTTTCAGAATGTTCGTATGAAATAAAGCCAGCTTCAAACATTGAAGGTGCAAAATAAACGCCCTTACTAAGCATCATATTAAAAAATTTTATAAATGTTTTTTTATTACACTTTTTTACTTCGTCATAATTAGTGACTTCATTAAGGTTAGTGAAAAAATATCCAAACATACCGCCAGCATAATTATATTTAAAAGGTATATTATTTTTTTTTGCATAAAAAGACATTCCCTCTAGTAAGTGTTGGCACTTATTTTCAAGTTTTTTATGAATATTCTTCTTATTTAAAAGTTCGATTGTTTTAATTCCTGCAGACATAGCAATAGGATTTCCAGATAAAGTTCCTGCATGATAAATTGGTCCAACCGGAGAAAGAGAGTCCATTATCTGTTTTTTTCCACCAAAAACTCCCACAGGCAGTCCTCCTCCTACAATTTTTCCGAGTGTTGTTAGATCAGGTTTTACACCATATAATTTTTGCGCTCCACCGATTGACACTCTAAATCCCGTCATCACTTCGTCAAAGATTAAAATCGATTTGTTTTTATTACAAAGTGTTCTAATTTTTTTTAAAAAATGTAAATTAGGTAAAATCATGTTCATATTCCCAGCAATTGGTTCAATTATTACACACGCGATTTTATTACTGTATTTCTTGAAACAATTCTCAAGCTGCTTAATATCATTATATCTTAGATTAATAGTTAGTTTTTCTAATCCCTTAGGTATTCCTGGAGAGCTAGGGTTACCAAACGTTGATAATCCTGAACCAGCTTCTGACAATAAAGAGTCTGAATGACCGTGATAACAACCTTCAAATTTTATAATAAGTTCTCGTTTAGAAAATCCTCTTGCTAAACGAATAGCACTCATAGTAGCTTCTGTCCCAGAACTTGTCATTCTCATTTTTTCAATTGAAGGAAAATTTTTTTTTATGAGTTCAGCCATCTTTGATTCAATTAAAGTAGGAGCGCCATAACTTGTTCCATTCTTTAGTGAAATGCTTATAGCTTTAAGTATTTCCTTGTTAGCATGACCCAGAATCATAGGTCCCCATGAGCCAATAAAATCTATATACTTTTTATTATCAACATCATAAAGATACGGTCCCTTAGCTCTTTTAACAAAAAAAGGTTCAGAATTAACGTTTTTAAACGCTCTTACTGGAGAGTTTACGCCACCAGGAAAAAGATTTTTTGCTTTTACAAATGCTTTTTTTGAATTATTCATTACAGAATTTTTTATATAATTTATTAATTTTAATTATATCAGGAATTTTTCTAATTGCGCTAGACATAGCTATCAAGTCGAATTTGTTCAAAATTTTGTCAGACAAATTATTAGCGTTAATGCCTCCAATGATACAAGTCTTTGTTTCTGAATCAAGTTTGTAGTCATATACATTACTTATTTTTAGAACCTTTATATTCTTTTTTGTTTTAGTTTTGAAAGCACTGCCAAATGAAATATATTTTACATATGGGTTAGTATAAGTAGATGCGATTCTCATATTATTTCCACAAGATACTCCTATTATCTTGTCGCTACCTAATATTTTCTTGGCCATTAAAGGCGAAGAATCATTTTGCCCAATATGTACTCCATCAGCATTAAGAAATTTAGCAATTAATAAATCGTTATTAATAATGAATTTACAATTATTTTTTTTACATATTTTTTTTACTAATAGAATCTTTTTTAATAATTTATAAGTGTAAGGCTTTGATACTCGAATTTGTACCATATTGATCTTATTCTTGATTAAAAAATGAACCATTATATGAAAATTATTTTTTTTTAGAAAATCTTTATCAATAATTGGATATATTTTCTTCATTATTTATTTAATAGAAATTGTTTCTTTCCTTTTAAATTCGATTTTTTAATACATTTTGATATGTATAACAACGATTTTAAAATAGACTTAATAATTTGCTCACCATTAATCAGATTACAGGCTATGCTAGTTGATAAAGCACATCCAGTACCATGGAATACTTTTTTATTATTATCATTTGTAAATATTTTCTTTAACCTTTTATTTTTGTATAAATAACATTTTACTTTATCTTTTGTTTTTATACCTGTTATTAAATAATAACCACTAAATGTATTAATTTCATCACCTATTATTTTATCTTCAAATTCATTAGGTGTTACTATAAAGCATAAGGGCAGGATTTTATTAATTATATATTTTCTTGTTATATCAGAGATAAATTTATATCCTGATTCTGAATAAATTATTGGATCTAGAATAATTTTTTTTTTATAAAGTTTATGCTTTATCAGAGAATTATATATTTCTTTTGCAACACAAAGGTTTGGAATAACTCCTATTTTCACACCGTCTATTTTGAATTCTTTAATAATTTCATTTATAGATTTATTAATATAATTTTTTTTGGATGAAGTTACTTTGGTTACTTTAGAAGTGTTTTGTATAGTCGTACATGTAAGTACAGAAAAAACTTTTATGTTAAAGTTTCTAGAAACTTCAATATCTGCTTGTATTCCTGCTCCCCCAGTTGGATCATGACCACTTATTACTAATAAATTTTTTGATCGTTTCATTATATAATTATTTTTAATCTAACAATATAATTTAGTATATAGTAATATATTATGAAATATAAAAAATATATATGCTTAATATGTGGTTGGGTTTATGATGAAGAACTTGGGTCCCCAGAGGATGGAATTCCACCAATGACCAAGTGGGAGGATATACCAGTTTCATGGCGATGCCCCAATTGTGGCGCTAGTAAAACTGATTTTGATATGCATATTATCGAATAGGATTGATTCATGACTGCTTTAATTACAGGATCTTTTGCATACGACAATATTTTAGCTTTTGACGGTTTTTTCGAAGAAAGTCTTATTAAAGAAAAGTTAAATGATTTGAGTATTTCATTTTTGTGTCAAGATATGAAAAAAAATTATGGCGGGTGTGCGGGAAATATAATTTATAATTGTAATGGTATTGGCGCAAAATCCATCTGCCTAGGGACACTTGGAAAAGATGGTTATGATTATCTCAATTGGTTTAAATCAATAGGAATTGACACAAGATTTTTAAAAATTCTTGACGATTGTTACTCAGCACAAGCTTTTATCATGACTGATAATAATTCAAATCAAATAACTTCTTTTTATCCTGGTGCAATGCAATATTCACATACAATTAAAATTCCTACAGACGGCATAGAGCTTGGTTTAGTATCTCCTGATGGAAAAGAGGGTATGTTAATGCATACACAAGAATTCATAGATCATAAAATTCCTTTTATATTTGATCCTGGTCAAGGAATGCCAATGTTTACTAAAGATGAATTATTATTGATGTCATTAAACGCGAAATATATAGTTATGAATTCTTATGAATATGAGTTATTTAGAAAAAAAACTAGTTTAGATTTTAATAATTTTGTAAATGAAAACAAAGTATTTATTATAACTAATGGCGATAAAGGCTCTGATATCTTTACACAAAAAGAAAATTTTCATATAGATAGTGTTAAGGTGGTGGATGCAGTTGATCCAACGGGATGTGGAGATGCATATCGCGCAGGGATTATTTATGGAATTTTAAATAAAATGACATGGGATAAAATTGGCATTCTATCAGCAAATTTAGGCGCTACAAAAGTTGAGCACTTTGGTACACAAAATCATAATTTCGATAAAATAAAAAGCTTACTATAATAATTCTTTAAAAGTTAACTTCTTCCATCTTTTTTCTTTTGAAATCAAATCTAATTTATGATCAGGATTAACAACAATTGGCGTTGGAACGAACTCTAATAACGGCAAGTCATTATGTGAGTCAGTATAAAAAGAAATATTTTCAACATTATTCAAACTAAGGTTATCCATCCATTCATTCACTTTATCGACTTTTCCAGAGTTAAAGCATGCTATACCATCAATATTACCTGTAAAAGCTCCGTCAACAAATTCTGGGTTACTAGCTAATAAATGCGGTATTTCTAAGAAATCAGCAGCAGGCTGGGAAATAAAAGAATTCGTTGATGTGACAATACATACAATATTATTCTTCCTTTGATTATCTCTTATAATTTCAACTGCATCTTTATAGAAAATATTTCTTATTTTATTTGTAAAAAATGCCTCTCTTAACTCAAGTAATCTATTGTAATCGTTGTCAGCAAGTGGCTTATAAGAAAATCTAGCAAACTCTAACGGATCAAGGCTGCCCGCTTGATACTCTTGGAAAAAATATTCATTTTTAGATTCATAATAGTTTTTGTCTACAACATTATTTTCAACGAGAAACTTACCCCAAAGAAAGTCTGTATCCCCGTCGATAATTGTATGATCTAAATCAAAAAGTACAATTTCCATATGTTATTCGTTAAAATTTGTTAAAATCAATGATAATTTGAATTTCCATAATAGCATGATAGATAACAAAGGATATAGAAAGAATGTTGGAATTGTATTAATGAATAACAAAAATCAATTCTTAATATTTAAACGAATAGGTGCAGATGCATGGCAGTTCCCCCAAGGAGGGATAGATAAAAATGAAACATTGGAGAGGGCACTATATAGAGAGCTTTTTGAAGAAACCGGGCTAACAAAAAAAGATGTAATATTTATTGGTAAAACGAAAAAGTGGATAACATATGATTTGCCAGAAAAGTATCAAAAAAAAAGAAATGGAAAACTTTGCGTTGGCCAGAAACAAATATGGTTTTTATTAAAAATTAAAGAAGAAAGTTTTAAAATTGATTTTTCTGTAAATAATACTCCAGAATTTGATAGTTGGATGTGGGTCGAAAGTGATATGCCAGAAAAAAAAGTAATCTATTTTAAAAAAGATGCATACAACAAAGCATTAAAAGAATTGAAAAAATTTATTTAAATCTATAGGGGTTTATATATAGCTAAAAATATTATTGCTACTAACAATATAACTGGAACTTCATTAAACCATCTAAACCAAATGTGAGTTTTCTTATTAAGATTATTTTTAAATGTGAAAAAGATTTTAATACACCAAAAATGGTAAATTATTAAAAGAAATATACAAAACAATTTGTAAATCATCCAACTTTGTGAAAAGTAGATTGGGTAGTAGTTTACTGTAAGATAAAACCCAAAAATTAAAGTTAACACACCTCCTGGAGTCATTATTCCCCATAATAACTTTCTTTCCATTACATGAAATCTATCAATGCTGATCTTGTCTGATGACATAGAATGATAAACGAATAGTCTGGGTAAATAAAAAAGCCCAGCGAACCATGTAACCATGAAAATTAGATGAAGTGATTTTGTTAGCAACATTTGCTGTATTATATGTATAATTAGCAAGATTTTAAATACAATATTTAAATACATAAAATGTCATTAAAAATAGGAATTATTGGTGCTACTGGTATTACAGGCCTAGAATTAGTTAATATACTCCAGAACCATCCTAGTGTTTCTGAGATTACACCATTTTCTTTTTCATCTGCTGGCAAATCACTAAATTCTCTAGATGAAAGAATAAGTCAAGAGATTAATAAATGTTTATCCTTTGAAGCAATCAATTTTAGTTCTTTTGACTGTTTTTTCTTTTGCACAGAAAACGGAGTTTCAATGAGTTTTTATGAGAAAATATTAAAATCAGAATGTAAAGTAATAGACCTGTCGGCAGATTTTAGAATTAAAAATACTAACACATGGGAAAAATTTTATAATCTTAAACATTGTGTTTCTAACCACGCAAATGTCACCGTATATGGACTTTCAGAGTTTTACAGAAATGAAATTCAATCTTCTCAAATTATTGCTAATCCAGGATGCTATCCAACTGCAGCGCTATTGCCATTAATTCCATTATTGAAAAAAGATGTTATTTATAATAATGATATTATTATTGATGCTAAGTCTGGCTTTAGTGGAGCTGGAAGAAAAAATATAGAGAATGGTTTATTTGATGAAATTCAAAATAACTTTAAACCTTATAACATAGACTCACATAGACATGTTCCGGAGATTGAACAAGAGCTTTCTGTTGTAAAGGAATGTAGTAGTATAATTTTCACACCAAATGTTTTTCCAGTTTTTAGAGGTTTAATAGAAAGCATTTATGTTACAGTAAAAGAAGGAATTGATAAAAAAGAAATCATAAAAATCTATGAAGAATATTATTCAGAAGAAGAATTTATTCACATTTATAAAAATATACCCACAATTAAGGATGTTGTTGGCACAAATAATTGCATAGTTTCAGTTCACAAAAGAAATAATAATAAGTACACCATAATTTCAGCAATTGATAATTTAATGAAGGGAGCGTCAGGACAAGCGGTTCAAAATATGAATATTATGTTCGGCTTAAAAGAAAATTCTGGCTTATAATGAAGATGAAAGAAAAACTAATAGTAACAGAATCATGGAGTACGAAAAAAAAGTTTTTTGTAGTGATTTCATTTGTATCTCTAGTCTTTCTGTTAACTTGGACTTTCTACTATTCAATACATGAGTATCAAAAACAAAATATTTCAAATTTACAAGATAAAATTTATTTACTTAATGAAGAAATAAGTACTCTGAACAATAAATTGGAAAATTCAAATAACATTAATAATAAACTTGAGGATTCAATAAAATTAATTAATAAAAACTTTGAAAAATTTAAACAAGCAATTTTAGTTGATCAAATGGAAAACCAAGAGTTAAAACAAAAAATTAAAGATTTAAATGTAACAATTTCAAGTCTCGAGAGTGATATCTATTTTTTTAAAAAAGTAACTAACGCAAAATTTGATGAGATTTATATTGATAATGTTAAATTATTCAAAACCAACAAAAAAAGTAATTATAGATACTCATTTACTATTTATATAAATAAAAAAAACGTTAAACCTACTAACATAGGATATAGTTTAAATCTTAAGTTTAAAGATGATGAAAAGTTTAATATTGTCAGTAGCTCAGATCTGAAAGGTAATAATTACAAATTTAAAAAAATTAAGTTTACTTATTTTAAAAGAGAGACAGGATATATTAATATTGACAGTAAAAATTCTCCTGTAGAAATGATGATTGATGTAAAATCTAAAAAGCATAATTTTAAAAAAACCTTTCAGTGGTCAAAACTGTTAGACAAAAAAGTAATGGTTTCAAAATAACTTATAATAGTGTAGTTTAAAAAGATGAGCAGAAAAATTGAAACATTAGTAGGTAAAAGTCTTGTTATTACAGGGGATTTGTTTATATCCGGCGCTATTCATATTGATTCAATTGTTAGAGGAAATGTAATTTGCAAGAGAGATGTAAAAGCTAAAATATTTCTTGGGAAAGACTCAAAGATTTATGGAAATGTATATGGTCCACTTATTTCTATAGATGGTTATGTTGATGGAAATGTATATTGCTATGATCTTCTTCAAATTGGATCAGCTGCAAAAATATCTGGTGATATCTTATATAACAAGGTTGATATGGAAGCCGGAGCAGTTATACATGGAAATCTTAGTCACGATTTAAATATTAATTTTGACGATTTATATAATGTAGATGTTGAAACTTTAGATAAAAGTAATAGAATTACAGTTAATAATCCAAAAAATTAGGAGAATACAATTGAGTTCAGTTCAAACATATTCAGGAACAACCAGTAATAGTGATTTGATTTTCACTGATGCTGCTGCACAAAAAGTTAAATCTTTAATAGAAGAAGAAAAAAATGAAAACCTAAAACTTAGAGTTTTTATTTCTGGTGGGGGTTGTTCAGGCTTTCAATATGGTTTTACATTTGACGAAAATATTCAAGATGGAGATACATCTGTCGAAAAGAACGGAGTTACTCTTCTTGTTGACCCAATGAGTTTTCAATATTTAGTTGGGGCAGAAATTGATTACAAAGAAGATTTAGAAGGGGCTCAGTTTGTTATCAAAAATCCGAATGCTTCTACAACTTGTGGCTGCGGTTCTTCGTTTTCACCTTAATCTTTATCATTATCATCCCCCTCATTTGTAGGAATATCTAGTAAATCCATAGAGAGTCCTTCGCGATATTCTCCTCCTATTAATTGTGACCCACTACAACCAGTAATATTTTCATAATTCAACTCATTACCTGTCAAATAATTCATAGCTAGCCATGCAAAAAGACATGCTTCAATAGTTTGATGATTCACACCGCGATCTTCACTTTTAATTAATTTAACGTTTTGAAATGAGTTTTTTAATTCTTCACTAATTAACTTCATAAGCATTTTATTCTTTACACCCCCTCCACAAATTATTACTTCATCTATATTTTTGAGATTATTACTTATTAAAAAATTAATAATATTTTTTGAAGTTAGTGAGGTAAGTAATGAAACTAATTTTCCATAATAATCTTGAGAACCTTTTTTTTGAACTAAGATTTGTGAATCAATATTACATTCATCCATATATCCATATAAAAAGTGTAAATTTATAACCATATTGCCGATTGATTTATCGTATTTATGCGCAAGCATGCTATCTAAAAGTAAATTTAATGTTTTATCATCATTAAAATCTTTAAAGTACTTTTGAGCAATTTCTCCATTATTATCATATTTTTCTTTAAAAAAAGTTCTCATGAATAAGTCAATCAGCCCATTTCCTGGCCCAATATCTAGACCACTTACAATTTTATCTTTCATTAAGATTGTAGCGTTAGAAATACCTCCTATATTAATCACAATTTGATTAATATCTTTTAAGGAAAAAACATACTCATGAAATAGTGGAGCTAGAGGCGCTCCACGACCACCAAAGTCTATATCAGATTGTCTAAAATCAGCTATTATTGGGAACTTAAAGTTATCACTAATTCTTCCAAAATCTCCAAGTTCTATAAGGATAGGCTCATCTTCATTACAATCATAAAAAGCTGTCTGGCCATGCACTCCGATTCCACTTATATCATCTTCATTGATTTTATTTTTACCAATAAAATCTTTAATTATAGATATGTATAAATTTGTTATGTTTTCTTCACATTCTTTCCAGTTGTCCTTTTCTTCAAATTTTGTGCTTAGCAGATGTAATAAATCAAATTCTTTTCTTATTTGACTTTTTATTTTTTCTGGATACTCATATTGCTCAAATAATAATATATTTGGAATTTTTTTCTCGAAGTTACAGAAAGCAATATCAATGCTATCCATACTTGTTCCCGTAAGTATGCCAAGGTAGTTTTTACTATTTTTTATACTCATACAATTTTACAATGGAGTTTGCCCAATTTAATTTATCATTATATTGCTTTATTTCCCGCAAGAAATTTTTATATTTTTCACCTCTTAACTTGTTTACTCTTTTGGACTTTACTTTTTTTGGATTAATATGCTTTCCTCTTATTCTAAACTCGTAATGTAAGTGAGGCCCTGTCGATAGACCCGTTGAACCAACATATCCAATTACTTGCTTTTGTTTAACTTTAGAGCCAACCCGTTGTCCTTTTCTATATTTTGATAAATGCGCATATAAAGTAGTGTATTTATTTGCATGTCTTATAATCACTGTTTTTCCGTAGCCACCTTTCTTACCTCTATGAATGATTGTACCATCACCTGTAGTGTAAACTGGCGTTCCAGTAGGTGCTGCATAATCAATACCAAGATGTGGCCTTCTTTTTTTAAGTATTGGATGCAACCTACTATAGGAAAAGTTTGATGACACTCTCGTAAAGTTTAAAGGGGTTTTAAGAAATTGTTTCCTTATTTCATTTCCTTTCTTATCAAAGTATGAGTTATCGTATCTGTAAAATTCATATTTCTTTTTCTTGTTTACAAAAAAAGCAAAATTAATTTGGGAATGACTGTACTTCGCTTTATTAGAATAATATCTTTCTAAAAGAACAAAAAAATTATCTTTTTTTCTAATATCTAGAGCGAAATCTATATCCCATCCAAAAATATCAGCT
>CEVL01018263.1_pt1 | contig 10671 bp, 11 predicted proteins | sample 427051 | NCBI WGS metagenome assembly CEVL01 (sample SAMEA2623673, study PRJEB7988) | marine metagenome | biome: marine biome (ENVO:00000447); feature: surface water layer (ENVO:00002042); material: "saline water (ENVO:00002010), including plankton (ENVO:xxxxxxxx)" | depth 5 m
TGGATCTTTATGACACTGAACTTAACTCAGTTATTGAAGAATCATATAACTATCCTATAAAAAAAATTAGGGCTACACCTCAAGAAAATAATACTAGAATTGTTATCGACTTATATGAATACGTATACTGGGTAAAACCTACCCAAGTAAAAACAGATGAGGGCGTTCTTTTAAAATTACAAATTTCAAGAAATAAAAAATTAAAAAGCAGTATTAGGGATATTGTTGTTGCTATCGATGCAGGTCATGGCGGTAAATATCCAGGTACAGTTGGATCAAATAATATTCTAGAAAAGGATGTTACCCGTCTTATTGCTCAAGAATTAGAGAGAACACTAAGAGATACTGAGGGTTACAGTCCGGTGATGATTAGAAAAGAGGATGAGACTGTAGGCTTGAATGATAGATATCAAAGGGTAAGACAATATGGTGCTGATATTCTGATTTCAATTCATGCTGATGGCTTTAGACTTCAATCAGTAAAAGGTGCATCGGTGTTTGTATGGTCTGAAGAAGCATCCAGCACTGTTGCAAACAACTTATCTGAAAAACAAAGAAAACGAATCCAAGCTGATATAAAAAATATAATGCCAGATGATTTTAATGAAGATGAAGCAAGGAAATTATATCCAAAAATATATAACCAAAAAATTAATGAAAGCAAAATGCTTGGCGAAAAAATTTTAGACCAGCTAAAAAAAGACCCGTATACAAAAATTCATAAAAAAAACGTTGAATTCGCTGATTTCAGAGTTTTAAAATCAATTGATATTCCATCAGTCTTAGTAGAATCTGGTTTTCTAACCAATCCTGAAGATGCTGAGAGACTAAAGGGAAAGCCAGGAAGGCGTATGATTGCCAGATCTATTTTCTTAGGTATTCATAATTACTTTCTTGAAAATCCAATCAAAGGCACGTTTGTTGAAAAAAAACCTTTATATGTAAATTATGAAATCCAAAAAGGAGACGTTTTGTCTGAAATTGCAATAAGATTTGGAGTGACTGTTCAATCAATAAGTGAATTAAATAATCTTGAAAATAAATCTATCTTTCCAGGTCAAATAATTAGAATAAATATCTAAGACATATCATAAGGGTCTAAATCATAAGACCATTTTACTTTTTTAGTTTCAGGCCAAGATTCAAACTCCTTTGTTAAAAATTTAAGCACTCTATTGAGATATGTTTTACTTGGAGACTTAATAATTAGGTGATTTCTCACATTACCCTTTGTTTTGAATGGAATAGAAGGAAGGGGGCCAATAGTGCTTATGCCCTTCTTATTAGATAAAGCTAATTGCGTCCTATCTAGGAATTTTGAAGAGCTTATTGTATTTGGAGAAACTGCTCTTAAGATACAGATACTTGAATATGGAGGCATGTTTAATTCTTTATTAACTTTTAGGCATTGATCTGCAACAAGACGATAATCTCCTGTTTTGATTTGTTTTAAATTAATATCATCTGGGTATCTTGTCTGAATAATAACTTTTGCAAGATTGTTGTTTCTACCTGCCCTACCAGAAACCTGAATTAATTGTTGAGATATTTTTTCAAGGGCATTAATTTCAGGGCTTATTAAACCATTATCTGCATTCAAAATTATACATAGGGTTACCCTGGGGAAATCATGACCTTTAGAAAGCATCTGTGTTCCAACTAAAATTGCCTCATTGCTGCTATGGACTTTTTCATAGATTGCTTCAATCGATCCCTTAAGTTTAGTTGTATCATGGTCTACTCTAATAATTGGAACATTTGAGAAAGCACTTTTAAGAACATCCTCAACTCTTTCTGTTCCACTTCCATACATGTTAAGTTTAGATGAGTTACAGTCTGGACAGTTTTTATTCAATGCATATGCAGATTCACATTTATGACAAATAAGTCTATTTTTTGATTTATGAAAAACTAAATTAGACTCACATTCTGGACAACTGGCAACCCATCCACAATCATCACATTCATATAGAGGAGCAAACCCTCTTCTATTTATAAAAATTAAAACTTGCTCTCCTTTTTTTATTGTTGATCCAATAATACTCATTGTTTCTAATGCTATTCCCCCAACCAGAGGTGAGTTAGTTATGTCTAGAGGTATTAACTTTGGCGGCTTCTTGCCATCGACCCTTCTCAAGAGATCAAATTTCTTGTATTTTTTTTCTTTAACAAGTTTAAGTGTTTGAAGAGAAGGCGTTGCAGATCCAAGATATACTGGAATATTTTCCAACTGTGCTCTTTTGATTGCTAGATCTCTACCAGAAAATTTAAACCCTTCGGATTGTTTATATGATTGATCATGCTCTTCATCTACAATGATTGCCCCAATGTTCTTGAGTGGCATTAAAACTGATGATCTTGTTCCAATAACAATTTTTATTTCTCCAAACTTAGATCTTAACCATACTTTAAGTCTTTGGCCTGGAGTCATTCTTGAGTGGTAAACACCAATATCTCCATTAAATCTATTCTGAAATCTGCTTACTAGTTGAGGCGTTAGGTTGATTTCAGGAACCAGAATTAGAATAGCTTTGTTTTCTTTTACAATTTCTTCGGCTAGTCTTAAATAAATTTCAGTTTTACCTGAGCCAGTTACACCATAAATTAATGAAGGTTTAAAGCCTTTTATTTTTTTTAATTTAGTTAAATTAATTTCTTGTTCTTTAGTTAAATTAAAACTCTTATCGTCTTCATTTAGTTTATAAGTTGAAATTTCATTGGTAGGAGCAATTATCTTATTGCCAGGATTTCTTAATACAGTTGGTATAAAAGAAAAGATAACTTCACCAATGGGATGATGGTAATAATCTGATGCCCATAGAATTGTATTAAAAATTGATTTATCAAAACAAACAAATTGTTCATTAGTTGAAATGATCTCTTTTATTGCGCCTGATTTATTGAAAGAGTTCGGTTTGGCTATTTTCCTAACTACAATTCCTACAATTGTCTTCTTTCCAAAGGGTACAACCACTCTTGAACCTTTTTTAATGCTAGTTATTGATTTGTACGTAAAACATTGCCTAATTGGAAGATTAACTGCTACATCGTAGTAAAAAATATTCATTTTTTAATTGTAATGGAGTTAATTTTTGCTATAGTTCTCATCCTAAATTAATTTTATTATGAAAAAAGATATACATCCTGAATACCGCGAAGTGCTATTCCATGATACTGGTGTAGACGAGTATTTCATTATTAATTCAACATTAGAGACAACTGAAACCAAAAAATGGGAAGATGGTAAGACTTACCCATATTATACTGTTGAGATCTCATCTTCCTCGCACCCTTTTTACACTGGTAAACAAAAAATTATCGATACTGGTGGTAGGGTCCAAAAATTTGAAGAAAGATTTGGTAAGAAAAAATAACTTTATCAATTTATTCCTGAACTCCCAAAACCCTTAGAACCTCTTGATGATTTCTCGAAATCCTCAACAATTTCAAAATTTGCCTGCAGAATAGGAACAATAATCATCTGAGCTATTCGATCTCCAGGGCTTATTTCAAATTCTTCGTTTGATCTATTCCATGCAGGCACCATCAATTCTCCTTGATAATCTGAGTCAATAAGGCCAACAAGATTTCCAAGAACAATCCCATGTTTAGAACCAAGCCCAGATCTTGGAATCACAAGCGCAGCCAGCTCTTCATCTTCGAGGTACATTGCAAAACCCATTGGTATCATTTCTGTGCAACCTGGTCTTAAAATTAATTTTTCCTCCAGACATGCTCTAAGATCCAAGCCAGCTGAACCTTTTGTTTCATATCTTGGCACTGGAATTTTTTCTCCAATCAATGGATTTATTATTTTTATCTTAATATTTTTCAATTCTAAATTTCCTTAGGTCTAATAATTGATTTTAAACTAGATTTATAAAAATCCAGCGTTTTCCATTCGCCTTTAAAATTTATAATAGCAAGATTACAGGTAGCAAATTTGATAATAGTCTCGTTAGTTAAAGCTTCAACGAGTATATGGAGAGTTGGGTTATGGCCAACAATTAAAATATTATTTAACTTTTCATCCAATCTATTCAAATAATTAATAATATTTTCAGTATCTCCAAAATAAAGGTCTTCAGTATAAGACGCTTCCTCAATAGGAAAATTAAGACCATCTGCTATAAGATCAAAGGTTTCTTTTGTTCTTTTTGCACTACTGCAAATTACTTTATCCACAAAAAAATTTTTATTCTTTATAAAAGAACACATTTTTTTGGCATCTTTTTCACCTCTCTTTGATAAAGGTCTGTCGAAATCCGATAGATCTTTATTATCCCAAGAAGATTTTGCATGCCTTAGAATATAGACTTGTTTCATATAATATTAATTATAGTATTGATATGTAGGCTTCTGTTCTATAAAATCGCGGTTCTATGAGTAAAAAATGTCAAGTAACAGGAAAGATGCCTCAGTCTGGGAATAATGTTTCTCATGCTAATAACAGAACTAAGAGGAAGTTTTTTCCTAACCTTCATACACATAAATTCTGGGTTGAATCAGAAAACAGATTCGTAAATCTTAAGGTTTCTGCAAAAGGTATGCGTATTATAGATAAGAAAGGCATAAGCCAAGTTCTTAAAGACATTCGTGCTCGCGGAGAAAAAGTTTAGCAGTATAAATAAAGTTATTTATATCCTGTTTCTTGTGCAATAAATACCGCTTCTTTTTGAAGAACTCCAAGCTTACTGACATTTATATCATCTTCAAGAAAATCCTCCCAAACCTTTATAGAATCATCAACAGAAGCACTATCTAGGACAGGATATTCTTTATTAGCGGACGCATAAAAATCTTGCGCTCTTTCAGACGAAAGATATTCCAGTAGAATTTGAGCATCTTCCTTATTTTTTGATGACTTTACAATGCCTGCTCCAGAAATATTTACATGAACTCCTCTATCATCTTGATTTGCCCAGAATAATTTTAAATTATCATATTCAGGATCATCTAACAGTCTTGCTAAGTAATACGTATTAACAATAGTCACGCCACACTGACCGCTTGAGACTGCTTTAAGTGCATTGGTATCATTCGAAAAGACTTCTGTTGTTAAGTTAGAAACCCAACCAGCTACAACTTCTTTAGCTTTATCAAAACCATATGCATCAATCATGCTAGCTATAAGAGATCTGTTATAAACTTTCTTTGAAGTCCTTAAGCATAACTTACCTTTCCACTTAGAATTGGCTAGATCTTCGTATGTAGAAAAGTCGCTTTCAGAAAATTGATCACTTGAATAGACTATTGTTCTTGCTCTCTTAGAAAGACCAAACCACATGCCACTTGGATCTCTTAAATAACTTGGGATATTTGCTTCCAATACCTCAGATTTGGTTTCACTAAAAATATTTCTTTCAGCTGCCTGCCATAAAACACCAGCATCAACAGTCATAAATATATCGGCCTTAGATTTATCACCTTCAATAACAATTCTTTCCATTAACTCTTGAGCATTGCCTGAAAGAAGATTCACTTGTATGCCTGTTTCCTCAGAGAATTTTTCTAAAATGGGCTCAAGGAGTTGGGGCTGTCTTGAGGTATAGATAGTAAGTTCGTCAGAAGTCAGTTCTTGATTCATTTCTTTCGAACACGAAACCAAAATAAACAATGACAATAGTAGGGAAATTTTTTTCATTTTAAACCTCGTAATAAAGAAATTTATTTTTAAGGTGTGCTGACAATATTATATCTTATTTCTTCCTGAAGCATGATTTATAAAGAATCTCTTTAAGAATTTAGTTTTATTTACACCAGAAAGGCCTATATTTCTTAATAACTTGATGTATAAGTTGTCAGATTTAAATAGATCCACAAAAAAATTCATAGACTTTAGCATTAATAAATTCATACTTTTTCTTCTTATCTCATATTTTTTTAATGCTAGTTTTTTATCAAAATTAATTTTACTTTCATAAGCATTAATTATTTCCTCACAAAAAGCATCAGCATCTGCAAATCCTAAATTAATCCCTTGACCAGCTAGAGGGTGAATTGAATGAGCTGCGTCTCCAATTAAAACCAAGGATCCTGAAATATACTCCTCGAAATAATGATTAGATAAATTAAAACTTATAATATCTGAATTTAGAGTTATTTCTGTCTTAAGTTTTCTTTCAAAATAGGAAATATTTTTTTGAACATACTCTTTAATCTCCTGATCCTGAAGTCTTTTGTTATCAACCGACCAAACTATAGTATGTGTAGATTCTTCAGTGGTTAGTGGGAGTGGCATTATTGCAAAAATTCCTCTTTCAGAGAATATCTGATGAGCTATTGTTAAATCCTTAAGACTAGATTTTGCTGTAAAGGTTATTGCTGTTTGATTGTAATCTGACGAAATAGGGTTTAGTGATGCTAATTTAGCAACATTAGAATTACGCCCATCACATCCTGCAATAAATTGAGAAGTAATTTTTTTATCTTTAGATAATAAGATCTCGCAAGAGTTATTTACTCCATCCTCCTTAAATCTTTTTATTTCCTCTTCAAAAAATGTTCTTTCTTTTTCCTTTCTTTTTAATGCTGATTGAAGATCATTAAAATAAACAACGTACGATAGATTTTCTGAATGAATTTCATCCGAAGAAAAGTCTATTTTCCCAGTACCCTCTCCATCAAAAACATTTATCTTTTTTATTTCTGCGTAATCAATATTAATTCCAAGATCATCCAGAAGCTCTTTTGAATATGAATTAAGGGTGAGTGTTCTTATGTTTTCTTTTTCACTTAAGTCTGATGGGGATTTTTCAATAACTAATGTTTCAATATTATTGTTGTTTAATCTTGATGAGATGTAATTACCAATAATTCCACCGCCAGAAATTGTAACGACAGGATTCACAACACTATGACATTAGTGATTCAATTTCATGAGGGTCTGAAGGTACTTTTTTAGTAAGATTTTCATTGCCATCTTTTGTAACGAGAATATCGTCTTCTATCCTAACCCCAATACCCTTCCATTTATCATCAACATCCATAGAACTACTTATATAAATTCCAGGTTCTATGGTTGTAATCATACCTGGCTTAAATTTCATAAAATCGCTTCCTTCCATATAATCACCTGCATCATGAACATCAAGTCCAAGCCAATGACCTATTTTATGCATATAAAAATCTTTATAAGCTCCTGATTTATGGAGTTCTTCTGGATCTCCCTCTAATAAACCAATTTTAACAAGTCCTTCTGTTATTACTTTCTCAGAAATCTCTTGTGGTTTCATGACACTATTACCCTCTTTCACACAATCTATTGCTGCATTCATGGCCTCTAATACAATCTCATATACTTTAAGTTGTTCTTCAGAGAATTTACCACTTACTGGAAAAGTTCTTGTAATATCAGCTGCATACATTTCATATTCACAACCTGCATCTACTAAGAGCAAATCTGAATCATTCAGCATTTGGTTATTTTCAACATAATGTAAAACACAAGCATTTTCTCCACCAGCAACAATGGGATTATAAGCTGGATATCTGGCACCACGTTTTGAGAATTCATGTATATATAAACCCTCAATATTTTGCTCTGAGTCTCCCTCTTTTACAGCTTTCATTGCTGCTATATGAGCTTCTGCAGAAATATCACATGCTTTTCTAATTAAATCTATCTCATGATCATCTTTGATAAGACGAATATTACCTATCAATGATGATGCATCCATTATATTAATAGACTTGCTATGACGGTCTTTAGAAGAAGCAGCTGTAGTCCAATCAATAACCTTTTGATCAAATCCTGATTTTTTTCCAATAGGATATAGTACTTGCTCAGACCCATGAAGAATATCAGGAAGCATTGTGTCTATATGAGTATTATCAAAGGCTTTATCAAACAAAAAATCTTCAACGGCTCCAATGGGCCCTGCTCTATAACCATCCCAAATTTCTTTTAATTTATCTTTAGGAGGAACAAATACTATTGAACTTATACCATCCTTATTATTAACAATAGCCATTAAAGATGCTGGCTCACAAAATCCAGACATGTAATAAAAGTTGCTATCTTGTCTAAAAGGAAATGAAGAATCAGCATTTCTATATTGCGTATCTGCTCCTGGAATAAGCAATACAGAGTTTTCTGGGAGTAAATCCTTTAGATTATTTCTTCTGTTTTTATAAATAGTATAGTCCATAGGGTTATTTTACTCTTTTAAACAAACTTTCCAATTTATTAAAGTAGAATTAAACTATTCAGATGTCTACAAACAAAGGTCCGTCATCTAAAGATTTCGAAAATAAATTAGATTTACTCATAAAAAGATTTAAAGAGCAAAAGGGAATAATAGATTCATATGTTAAAAGAGAAAGAGAATGGAAAAAGGATAAAGTGCTTCATAGAAAAGAATTAAACCGCCTTGAAAGGTTATTAAAAAAGGTAACTAATGACTAAAGTAGAAAAGGTATCACTTAGAATATTTGGAAGAGACCTAACCTTGGCATGTCCCCCTAAAGAAAAAGAAAATCTTATCAAGGCAGCAAATCTGTTAAATGATGAGCTTAATAATATTAATGATAAAAATAATGCTCTAATTATTGCTGGGCTTAATTTGGCAAACAAATCACTTAAGGGTAATTCAATATCTAAAAATGATAGTGACGTTAGTTTCAAAAAGCTTTTGAGCAAAATCGAAGATGCTTTAGAAAAATAACCTTTATCTTATATCTTATCTCAACTATACTTTTATAACATTCTGGTTCATTTGCTATTGTGTTAATAAATTTGAACCGATACTAATAATTAGGTGATTTTCCACTGTCTTTGTTGTGCAATACCTATTAGGGAAGCCTGATCTGACATGATATTCACCACCTGAACTTTCGGTTCAGGTATAACACATAGCGGTGACCTGGTTTGTTAGCCTCTGCGAAATTTATGGTGAAAAATAAAATTAGAAAATCACTTCTTGAGCAGGGGCAGCTATTGTCAGAAAAATTCTTCTCAGATAATGACCCGAAAATACAAAAAATAGCTATCGATAAAATAAATTTAAAATCATCTAAGAATAATCTTTTGTATTTTCCTTTCAGAAGAGAGGTTAAATTAGATCTTTTAATGAATACAATAAATAATTTTTCAAATAAAATTTATATGCCAAGAATTTTCTTAAATAAGGATATGAAATTTAATTTACTATCTAAAAATAGTATTTTTAGAACTAATAAATATGGTATTAAAGAAATTGATAATGAAGATTATTTAGAGCCAAATCTTTTTCATACTTTGTTTGTGCCTTTTGTTGGGGTTGATAAAAATGGTTGTCGGCTTGGTTATGGTGGTGGCTATTTCGATAGAGCTCTTGAAGGAATAGAATCAGTAAGTAACAAACCTCTCATTGTTGGCATGGGGTATGATTATCAGATAGTTAATGATGAATTTGGTATGAGTCATGATATTAAGTATGACATTGTAATAACTGAAACCCGTGTACTTTCCTTCAACTGAGCTTTAAAATACGATTTTTATTAGCACATATGAAGAAAAACCTAAAATATTTATTCCTTTTATTTTTGCCTTCAGCATATATCCATTCTATAGAAATTGATGCCTCTTTGGATGAGGCAGAATGGGAAAAAGCGATAGTTATAAATGAATATTTTGAGACTGTTCCCTATACATTAACTCCTTCAGAAGTAAAAACAGAAACAAGAATTTTTTCAAACGAAAATGGGATATATGTTGGATTTACTAATTTCCAAGATAACGAATCTATGCTATCGAAAAAGTCCATGAGAGATGAAGTTCCAAATAATGTTGAACAAAATGGTGTTGCGATTGATTTTGATGGAGATGGTCTTAAGGCATATATGTTCTTTGTTACTCTCGCTAATATTCAGGGAGATGGAATTAGGCGTTTAGGCGGTTGGCCTCAATTTGATTGGGATGGTGATTGGGAGGTGCAAACTAAAAAATACGATGGTTACTGGGTCTCAGAGTTCTTAATACCTTGGGATGTGGTTTTAATGAAAAGTGTTGACGGTCCAAATAGAAGTATCAATATCACAACTTTTAGATATTATGCAAAAAATCAATCATGGCTAAATGATAATAAAACAAGTGGAAACAGAACTGATTTTCTTTCAAACTTGAGAACAATCAATGTTGCAAACTATACAAAAAGAAAACTTAACTATTTTCCATATATATCAAAAACATACAATTCTGTTTCAGGCTTTAACGAAGATAAGGTTGGTGCCGAAGTTTTCTTAAATACCGGAACAGGCAAACAAATTAACCTAACTGTAAATCCTGACTTTGGACAAGCAGAAAGTGATGAAGTAATTGTTAATTTTTCTGCTCAAGAGACTTTCTATTCTGAAAAAAGAGCTTTCTTCAATGAGAATCAATCTCTATTTGACCTATCTCATTATGACAGATATAGAGTTATTAATACCAGAAGGATTGGTGCGGCTAGCTCTTATGATTGTGAAGCGTCAGCTGATGAAGATAGTTGCAGCGATGCAAAGAAAAATTATACAGATATAGACTTTGCTTTAAGGTATACCCAAAAAAATAATAACAGCGACATTGGAATTTTTGTAGCACAAGAAGCAGATGAATTATTTACAAAAGGTAAAAACTTTTATGCTTTAAGATCTAAAAACATGGTTGGGTCAAGGTCTATAGGTTATTTTCTAACCCATGTTGTAAATAAC
>CEVL01113396.1_pt1 | contig 10625 bp, 12 predicted proteins | sample 427051 | NCBI WGS metagenome assembly CEVL01 (sample SAMEA2623673, study PRJEB7988) | marine metagenome | biome: marine biome (ENVO:00000447); feature: surface water layer (ENVO:00002042); material: "saline water (ENVO:00002010), including plankton (ENVO:xxxxxxxx)" | depth 5 m
CTAAGCTAGCCTTATCCTGTTTAAGATTTTTAGTACTTTTCATGTATTTATTGAGAATGGTCCCTTTCGTTTCTGGCCATTTTTTGCTTCCTAATCTATTATTGTAGCTGTTCAGTAGGTTTGTTATCTCCTTTTTCCTCTGTTTCTTTTCAGCCGCCTTCTTGCGTGCAGCAAGGGCGCCCTCGCATTGTTCGAGGTATGGATTAGACTCACATTGTTTTTTTATTCTGTTTTCTTTCGCCTTCGCCGCTTCATTGGCTTTCCTCTTCTCTGTGATGATCGTCTTCATCTTGTTAAGCCTCTCTCGCAACCGCGCCTTCGCCTTGGACGCGTTCTGTGCATTTTTTATGCTTTTTATTACACTACCCTTCTGTTGCTCTCGTTTCTCTTTATTCGCCTTAGCTTTCGCGGCAGCTGCCTCTCTCTGTTTCCTTTTTGTCTCTTGTTTCTCTTGACGCTTCTTTTCAGCAGCTTCCATCTCGGCTTTTTTCTTTGCATTTTGGTTCGCCTTTTTGGCCGTTCCCGCCGCTTTTATTTGATTCGGTAGTTTCCCGGCCAATCCACCGTTTGCTAAATCGTTCACGGTTAATCCATTTATGATGGTTGAGAAAGCTCGTCTAGGTCGTCTAGGACCGACAGCACCGGGTGGGAGGTTGTTAAGTTCGAGATTTTGTAACACCCTTTGCTCCCTCGCTAAATTTGTGAGTTCCCTCTTCTTGTTGGCTAATTTACTCGCATTTTTCGATTTTGCAAGTTCGTTTCGTGCCGCCGTCGCCGCCTGCTGTGCCGCCTCGAGTTTTGCTTTGGCTTGTTTTTGTGCCTCCTCTGATTGTGTCGATGCGTTAGCAAGATTCTTTTTCGCCTGTTCCAGTTCCTGTTTCGCCGCATTTCTCGTTTCGACAACTTTCTTTATATTCTGTACAAGGGCATTCTTTCTTTTTTTGTATTTTTCAGATTGTTCTTTGTATTTTTTAGATTGTATTTGTGCCTGATTTCTATTGGTTTCAGCCTTCTTAGCCGCCGCTTGCGCGTTTTTGACATTTTGCGCATTTTTACTTCTTTGATTCTGGTTAAATTCTTTTTCGAGTTCACGTATCGCTTTCGCGAGTTCGGGAATCTTACCCGCATTAATGATAGTTTGGTTCTGTTGCCCATTTATTGTGCGTTGTTTTTGTCCATTGTTAAATTTTGTGGTTAGATTGGTAATCAGCGTTTCCATCCTTCCACGTTGATTCGTTCCCTCCGGATGCCGATTTTTAGCATTTTGTATCATCTTATTAAACGAAGCTTGTCTTTTCTGTAAGTATGCTGTCTTCTGCTTCGCCACCTCGGCCGCACTCCCAGCCGCTTTCGCCCTAGTTATTGCCGCCTTGTGGGCTGCTTCGTTTTTATTAGCCTTTATCTTACGTAATTCTGAAGCTATTTGCGCTAATCCACCCCGAATAATAATACCCTTCTGATTATTAGTACGATTCGCATTGGGGGTTTCGCGAGCTTTTTGGGCATTCGTAAACCTCCGTTGGAATGCACTTTTCTGAGTAAGGTTAATATCCTTATTGAATTGTCTTAAAAGGTTATCAAACTTTTGCTTGCGTTTCTCATTTCTATTCTTTTGTGCCGCCGCCGCTGCCTCCTTCGCTGCCTCAGTTCTTGCCTTCGCAATATTCCCCTTGGCCTTGAGCTCAGCAGCTTCTTTTGCAGCTTTTGCCGCTTCATTTTTAGTACGTTGGATTGCACTTGCGCGTTTAGTGTTGCGTGTCGTTTTTGCGGCACCGGCGGCCGCTCTAATATCTCTTTCAATATTTCCCTTCTGTCCAATATTCATTTTGTTAATCCTATTCTTGAATCTATTTTCATCCGTGTTATTTAATCTAGCGCGAGCTACTTGGACATGTAAATTCGACCGTGCTTTCATAAGATTCTCAAGTTTCCGAAGTCTATTGTTGTTCGCAGGCGCAGGGCTAGGTGTAGGTTTAGGTGCGGGGCTAGGTGCAGGGCTAGGCGCGGGTGCAGGCGCGGGTGCAGGCGCGGGTGCAGGGCTAGGTCCGGGAACTACAACTGTAGAAGGTTTCTTACGAAGTTCTTCTTCGAGTTCCTTGATCTTTTTGTTCGCGGCATTTATACGGTTTTGTAAATTCTTACGATTACCGTTCGAAAACTGGTTACTAAATGCAGTCTTCACGGCCGCGAGTTCGTTCTCCAACTCTTTACGTTCATCTTGTAAACTCTTTATAGAAGATTCCGCGTTTGCAATTTCCGCATCCTTCTTTTTACGGAATTCCGGGGAACCGACGTTAGCATTATTAAGTAAATCTCTATCGTTTGTAAGACCTTTTATTTTATTCAACTTTTGATTGAATGTATTTTTATCCTTTATCAGTTTATTCAATAAAGCCTGATCCGGGAAGTTCAATCCCGCCTTTTCACGGGATGCTTTAGACAACTCCTTAGTCTGTATCTTCTTCCCGAGAGAATCTACATTACGCTGGGCATCGTTTCGAATCTTCTTTGCCATGGTGGCTATAGATTTCTGTGCAGCGGCTTTGATCTTTTCTTGAGCCTTAATCTTTCCATCAACCGCGCTAATCTTTCTCTGAATTTCCTTAATCTTAGCGGGGTCACCACCAGCTTTCATCTCGTTAAGTTCCTTCTTCAGCTTATCACGGTTTCTGACGGCATTGTTCAATGATGTGACGCGTGTACGTAACCGTCTTCGCAAATTGGCGGTGCGCATATTCATTTCACCCGCGTGTAACTTTTCTTTAGCGAGTTCTCGACGAGCCTGAGCCGCCTCATTAGCTTTTTTACGCGAATTGGTCGCACGTTTATTAAGTTCAACTTCGAGGAGATGCTTATTGTTTTGTATCTTGGTCACTTCGTTGGTCGCCTTCCTCTTTTCACGTTCAGCCTCAGAAATAGCATTCTTCGCTAACTTAGCTTCTCTCAGACGTAATCGAGCCTGCACAGCTCTCTGATGAGAAATCTGTCTTTGTGTATTACGCTTAATCTGTGCAATTTTCATTTGTGTATTAAGTTTGTTTGTCGAAGTGTTGGTGCTACCCCCAAAAAGTCGCCCGAAGAATCCGCGTCGTTTAGGTCTTTCTTCGTTTCTACGGTTATTTCTTTCTAACCGTCGACCCATATTGTCGACCCTGTTTCTATTCCTGTTTTGACGCGCGCTACCAAATCTCTTGAGTCGATCCTCGTGACGAGAACGTATAGTACTAGACATGTTAGTCACCCTTCTAGCGCTGTTGATATTCGGTCTATTTTGATTCTTCTCATTATTACGATTTTCGTTGTTACGATTTTCGTTACGATTCTCGTTCCTATTTTCGTTATTGCGGTTCCTATTTTCGTTATTGTTACGAATATTTTCGTTATTCCGAATAGTATTAAACTCGTTGTTTACAATCTTCTCTTTTTTTACACGCGAGCCGGGTAATAAAATAGGTTCACGCACGCTCACGCTCGACAACTTTCTGCCGATAGCATCCTTAAGTTCAGCTATAGTTTTGTCTACGTTAAGAAGACCAGCCTTCTTAGCTATACGCTTCGCATCCTTTGACGAAAGGTTAGACTTATATAAAGTCTCGTAATCCTTTTGTGTAAGCGGGGATTTGGAGTCGAGAAGATACTTCTTATCCCGTGTAAGCGCGAGAGGTGGGAGCGGTAAATTACCTTGTTTCACATCTTTCATAATGTCGCATATCCTGTCTCTCGATACGTCGACTGTACGTCCTGTGTGAAGCTTGATCAGTTTCCTGATATTTTCGGTCTTTGCATCAGGATCACAAACGTCCATCTTGTTATAATCACACAAAATAATATAGCAAGTGGGAAGTCATTGGTTAAAACCATGTAAATACATACGTAATTTATCATCATGGGACATGTTAAATTTAAAGAGGTTAAAATCACCTGTGGTAACGGGTATTTCTTTTATGTTTAGCTTCTCATATGACTCTACTCTAAAATCTAAGATACGGTTTAAAAACACGCTCACATATTCGAATAAATTGTTTATTTTCTCTATATATTTTTGTTCATTTCGTAACGTAAATGAAACAACTTTATGCGCTGGCTTTCCTATAAATGGTTCTATAGGAGTTATCTCCTTCGTACCGCCATCTAAATATATCATTCCTTTGTAAGGTTTCGTAGATGCGATAAAAGGTATCGATATGCTCATACAAATAGCATCAACGACGTGCATGTCCGGATGCGTATCCACTGAAAAATATTCTGTTTTACCCCTGTTTAAATTATATGCGGCTATATATAACTTCTTTTTCAATTCACTGAACGTTGGATTACATTCATACATATCTATAAGGGCATTTCTTACACTCTCGCAGTCTATAAACCCAAAGTTTCTTATAAACGATCGTAACTTGTATTTGGCCAATCCCGCTATATCTAATGTCATGAGCTTGTCGAATGCATCATCAAGTGGGATTTCCAAGGCCAAAAACGTACCCAACAAAGCACCAGCTGATGCGCCAGAGATCTCTTTTATATTTTTTAGTTCGGTTTCAAACCGTTTTAAACGTCCTAAGAAAGTAAAAAGCCCCATAGAGGCTGGACCTATGGCGAGATATTCCATGTTGAGTCACTTAATAGAACTTAGGAAATTGCTTGCGTAAAAGAGCGAACACTACCGCGAAAACGACCGCGTGCACAACGACAGCAGACTGGGAAGTCTTACCAGACATGATCTTACCGGGAGGGATGGTAAGAAGCATACCAGGGCTGAGAGCCATGAAGAGGGCGGTGGTCACGAGGAGATCGTTCTGAGTAAGAACGATACCCATAGCCTTAGCGATCAAGGAATACACAAGGAAGAAGACAAGACCGTGGAAAAACACGGAAAGACGATCGGTGCTCATGTTCTTGAAAGAAATCTTGGTACCATCTGTCTTAAGGATCATGCCCGGGCTGAGCGCAAGGAAAAGAATAGCGGGAATAGCTACCTTCTGAGAGGTAATAAGAGGAAACATTTAATATATACACATAATATTTTTAGCATAGTGGACGAAGTTATCAAACGAAGCACCACGTAACATATAAGTGTTCAATCCATTTTCCTGGACAATCCTTTTAATATTTTTCCAAACATGAGTCAATCGAGATTCATACCACGAAGTCTGTTCCTCCCATTCCCACGTAACGCGCCCTGTATAGTCATGCTCGGTATAGCAAAACTCAACAAAATCACAAAATCTTCCCGTATGCTCAATATGTGCATCATAAAACAGTGTATTTACGGTATTCCACATGTGATGAAGTTCTTCTGAATATTCAATTTCCCAATCTTCGATCGTGTATTCGTGTTCATTTTCGAACATATCATTTTCACTTTCATATTCGGCATCATTGCCTGTAGTCGCCTCGAACACGTACTGATTCCAAACCATTATTCAGATGTAGTCTTTTTCTTAGATCCGGTGACGGAAATAGTTGATGTTTCTTTTGTTGGTAAACTCTCGACGATTACCTTTAAGGCAGTTTCTGCTTGTTCTTCGTTTCCTTCGAAAAAGACACTAAGTCCTTCCCTGATAGTGTCTTTATTAAGACCAACTTTGCGTACACTCTTCTTAACCGTGATTTTACCAGTCTTGGTATTGATGACGTCGAGACCGTTATCTACCATCAGTTTTTTGATGTGCAACTTAAGTGCCTTTTCTGCTTGAGAAAGGACTTTAATATCAGATCGAGCTTCTTTAATCTGCTGATTCAATTCAACCAGTTTAGAGACGCTGTTTGTAAGATCGTCGGCTGGGATGTTAGACATATTATACTTTAAGTATTGTATTAACCTTTAAGTTATTTTAGACAAGGGGGCGCTGCATGGAGTCAGGCGCAATGGTAGAATTATTCCACGTAAAAGCCTCCTTGGGATTGGGGGGCTCGGCACGTATGTTCTGGTTGGCGTTGCGTAAAGCGCCACCGGTAGTCTCAGGAATACCAATCTGTTGGCGAGGTTCGAGGAAGTTCTGACCAGCGAGGATATCCTCGGGCGCGAACTCACCAAATTCCTCCTGGGAAGCTACCTCACGGGGGAGAAGAGAAGAAGCGAGACCTGTACCCGCCTTCATCGCGGAACCACCCTTGGGGGAAGGACCGACGGGGGGAGTTTCGATGGTCGCGTAGCTGGACGTGTATTTTTCCGGACGGCTTAATCTTTCCGCGAGAACGGCGAAAGCCACGGCGAAAGCTAAGAGAAGGAACATGCGGAAGTAAGGCGACTTAGACAACTTACGTAACATCGTTTGTTATATACTGTATATAAATTTTTTTATTGGTCATCCTCGAACATATAGTCGTCTGGATAAGTTTCATCGAAAGTCTCCTGATCGGGATCGTCAGGCTTAGCTAGCCTGACCTGAACAATATTCCATGCTGGACCGAATGCCTTCTTAGCAAACCAAAGACCGGAAAATTCTACGATGATGGAACATTGAGATCCAGCCTCAACTGCCCCAAATTCTACCGGCTCCTTGTCATAACTAAATACCTTAGTATTAGGAATAAGTTCGGCTGAGAGAGTATCATCCCTGATGTAAGCAGACTTAATAGTCTTATCAGCTAGCTTACGACCAAACCAAGTCTCACCATTTTCAATGGCGTTCTGAACATTAACCGCGTGAATATCATCAATCTTAGAGAAGTCAGCGGGTTCAAACGTGAGATCCTGTTCAGCGGTCTCTACGATGCGTACATCGTTGAGCTGAACAAATACACGCTTACGCTCATCGGTAAAAGCACGGACGTGATAAAGGCCATCTTCTCCCTTGGTAGGGGTATCGTAAATCATTTTATACATGATATACGTATCATTTCTTTAAACCTATAAATGGTATTGCTGCTGAACGTTGTAATAATGGTTTGGGCACCCAACCATCTCGTCTAGGTTTAAACCCATATAATGTCTGCTGAACGTTTAGATTCTTTGGGATAGGTTTAGCGTTAACGGGTCTTAATGCAAATTCATTTTTAACGTATGCATTGTTATTAGCCCTTTTCCACTTTAAATTTTGTAAATTAAACCGTTGGTTACCATTTGAACGCTCGTATCCTTCTACTATGTTATTCTTGGTTACTGGGTTTAATCCATGAACAATCTTTTTAGAAAGGCGATCGGCGGCTGGCTGAGTTGTAAACTTCTTGTATTTATATGGATCAACTTTCATGGCTTTGGAAATAGACACTTTCCTGTGTACAGGCGCCCTGGTAGGACGATTTCTTTTTAATTTAGGTCGAAGACGCTTAACAACCGATTCAATCGTGTCTGATAACTTAATTCTTTTATCGAATAACCTCGCCAATCGTATAAGTCTTTGTCTATCCTTTTCTTTCTTCTCTGGACGGAGTTTCAAAGTGTGCATGAGATAGATATCGTCTATCAAAAATTCTTTACTTGCAGCAAATACCTTTTTATTTACTATCATCTTATTGGTTGCAACGTTCCTGTATGTGATACCTTTACGGAGAGTTCGTATAACATCGTATCCAAATTCACGAGGACGCATAAAAGGTATGTCCAAAAATCCACCCAGTGTGACGTCTTCAATCCTCCCCTTTTCTGGTGAAAAGAATCGTAGATTTAAATCTAATGCAAATAACTCCACATCTATAAAAATATCACCTTTCCCGGGTTTGTTATTGGCTCGCGTCTTTTTCTTTTTTATGAGAGTATATCGTCTGGTAACAAATGCACCCTTCTGTTTAAATCCTATACCCAAAAATTTAATGATTTTCTTATCCATGGACATTATTCGCGTCTTTACTCTCTGATTTAACTTTTGAGCAACCTCCCCCAATTTATCCCATAAAATCAGTTTAACGGCTTGGAGTTTACCGAAATATTTTGCATCGTATGCAATTCTGGGTACAAATTTAGCATCTATATCACTCGTGATAATTCGTTCATTGTAAGGCATGTACATATTAAACGCTTCTCCACCACTTACGATAAGATCCCCCATCGTTTTCATATATTCGCTGATTTCTCCTATCGTATTCAAAATTATGTCACGGCATGCATCCGTCACGAACACGTACACGAACTTTTCAAAGGATTTAGATCCATATGTATCGCGCATCCTCTTCCTAAATTTACCCAAATCCCTCGCCTCATTCCTGTCGAAATATTTTTTCAATTTCGCATCCCTGAAAAATAAATTTTCACTCCTGAAACGATCGATCGTTTGTTTAGAGTATAATTTTACGTCCATTAATATAGATCAATATTTTTATACATCAAACAATCGTTTGCTGATGATATCAACACACTTAAAGACGAACGGCTTATCTAATACATAATGTCTACTGATACCGCGTGCAACCGTAACGAATGCCTCGCTGAGATTACCGCTCTCCGTAATGAACTTAAGTCGCTCACCAAAATCGTCAGAAAGATTAAGGCTAAGCTCGACGATCCCAACGGCGAGAAGTCTGCTAAGCGCGCCAAGAACAACGGTTTTAACCGCGAGCAGAAGATCTCCGAGGAGCTCCGTACTTTCCTGGGTCTTCCCGAGGGTCAGCTCGTCTCTCGCAGCACTGTAACTAAGTCTATCAACGAGTACGTTAAGGCCAACGGTCTTAAGCACCCCGACAACGGTCGCGTTCTCGTCCTCGACCAGAAGCTTCGTGATCTTCTCAAGCCCCCCGCCGACGTTCAGGTCACTTTCCTCAACCTTCAGAAGTACCTCAGCCCTCATTACACCAAGGTCGAGGCCTAAATCATCTACTTAAAAAAATAAACACATAACATATAAAACATGATCGATAAGGTCTCAGTTGAAAACCTTGTTGGTACAAAAATATCTAACATAGATTTGTACCAAAAAGCATTTACACATAAAAGCGCCCTAAAAGAGGACGAAACGTTAAATGGTTCTTTTGAAACTTTGGAATTTATTGGTGACTCCGTACTCGGTTTTGTGATCACTAAATTCTTATATGATAAATACGAAAATAGACAGGAAGGCTTTTTAACAAAAGCACGAACAAAACTCGTGCGCGGTGAAACACTCGCTAGAATTGCATCCACGCTTGAACTGTATAAATGGATCCGGATGGACGAAAAGGGTATGCGTAATCAATGGATACATAATCCTAAGATTCTCGAAGATGTATTCGAGGCTCTTATTGGCGCCATCTACATGGATCTAGGTTTACTGCACGCAAAAGAATTCATCTTGCGCATTTACAATGACCCTACTTACGTGAATCTCCAGTCGATCATGGTTGACGATAATTTTAAGGATCATCTGATGAGATACTGTCAATCAAATGGGCTCAGTCTTCCCGTGTATAATATAGCCTCTCATGAAAATGGAATATTCCACATAGCTGTTTTTGTAGATGGTGTATGCATGGGATATGGCTTTGCAAAGAGTAAAAAGCAGGCGGAACAAAATGCTGCTCGCGCATTCTTTTATCCACCTAAGTCAAACCATCAAAACAACGGATACATTCAACAATGAAGGGGGAGGACTTTACTCCGAAAAAGCGAGTTACCAAGAACGATAAAAAGCAAAAAAGAGAAGTATATTCTCAGAGACATATTCGTACGGTACTTAAACATTTGGAGGGTAAATTAACTAATGCATCCGACAGTGAAAGCGTTGATCGAGAGGGAGTATGCACCCCAGAAGTCCGAGGAGTGGCTAAGTTTAAGAGGAAACATGCTCACGGCAAGTGATGCAGCGACAGCTATTGGAAAGTGTCCATATTCTACACCCGATGATCTACTTTTGAAAAAGTGTGGATTAGGGGAAAAGTTCACGGGGAATGCAGCTACACGCCACGGAGAATTGTATGAAGATGAAGCCCGTATCCTATACGAACAGCGTCACAATGAAGTTGTTCATGAGATAGGTTTATGTCCTCATCCGGTACATAAATTTTTAGGTGGAAGCCCTGATGGTGTGAGTGAGTCGGGTAAACTCGTTGAAATTAAGTGTCCTCCACAAAGAGCTATTATTCCGGGTGAAGTTCCGGGTCATTATATGCCTCAGCTCCAAATGTGTATGGAGATTTTAGATCTCGAGGAGGCGGATTTTATCCAGTACAAACCTGCGGCTACTAATTGGCCAAAACCAGAGGAGTTTGATGTGGTCAACGTCAAGAGAGATCGTGAATGGTGGGCGACCTATTTCCCCGTGATGAAGGAATTTTGGGATAAAGTAGTCTATTATCGACAACACATCGACGAACTTCCGAAACCAAAAGAGAAGAAGAAACGTGTATTAAAAGAGAAAGTACATGTTTGTGAAGTAGCGTCTGATCCAGACGACGATTATCACAGTGATTAATAAGTATGTTAAAAAGTCGGAGTGGAGTGGGGCGTTTAGTTCGCGTGAGCACGGTCATAGGCAGGCGAACTACACGCCTCATTAAAACAAATAGACAAACGAGAATAACTCGTGTAGTACCCTACGTAGTAGATTATTATAATAACACAGATCCATCTATTGAGTATGTGAAATCATTGCTTGAAGTGTTTGTCGAAACCGAGGTAGCTCTCACGGTGTTTTACATTCTTATGGCTGTTTTTTCGTTACAATCGTATAAGACACCTAAGTCAGAGGATGAATAACTGCATTTATATCAAACAA